>Ga0315902_10004292_pt1 | contig 20672 bp, 19 predicted proteins | sample LakEriMetagenome_9_FD_203523 | JGI IMG/M metagenome (GOLD analysis project Ga0315902, IMG submission 203523) | Freshwater fungal communities from buoy surface, Lake Erie, Ohio, United States - Buoy 12 MA117 | ecosystem: Environmental > Aquatic > Freshwater > Lake > Lake biofilm | place: USA... | reverse complement strand
CGGAGGCGAGGTCTGGACCGTCGCCCCTGCCTTCGAACAATCCGGCGTCGCCCATGCGATCAGCTATGTCCATCCCACGATGATCGCCCGGCTGGACGAGCGTCGCTTTGCGGCAGAAGGTTCGCCCGCGGACTGCGTTCTTGCCGGAATTCACGACGTGATGAAGGACGCAAGACCCGACCTTGTCCTGTCGGGCGTGAACCGCGGCAACAACGCTGCCGAAAACGCGGTCTATTCCGGCACCGTCGGCGGGGCGATGGAGGCCGCGCTGCACGGCATCCGCGCCATCGCCCTGTCACAGTTCTTTGGCCCGGGGAACAGCGCGCTGGCCGATCCGTTCGAGGCCGCGCTGCTGCATGGCACCGCCACGATCCGTGCCCTGCTCGACCACGGCATGTGGGAAGGGGGCGACTACGGACTTTTCTACAATGTCAACTTTCCAGCCCTGCCCGGAGCCCAGGTCCGTGGCCTGCGCGTCGCCCGTCAGGGCTTCCGCAGTTCGGCGCAATTCGGGATCGAGGCGCAGACTTCGCCGTCGGGGCGCCGGTTCCTGTGGGTCACGGGGGGCCCTCAGGCGGTCCGCGCCGGTCCAGGCACCGATGTCGACGCCAATCTCGACGGCTTCGTTTCGGTCACGCCGATGCGCGCCGACCTGACAGCGCATGATGCGCTCGCCCCGCTTGCGGCAAGGCTGGACCGCGATGGCACGTCCGCACCATGAGTTTTGATCCCGAACACAAGATGCAGTTCCTGTTCATGCTGCGCAACGCCGGGATCACCGACCAGCGCACGCTGAACGCGATGGAACGCATCGATCGCGCCCATTTCGTCCGCGGCCTTTTCGCCGACCGTGCCTATGACGATGCAGCCCTGACCATCGCCTGCGGTCAGACCATCTCTCAGCCGACGGTCGTCGGTCTGATGACGCAGGCGCTCCGGGTCAGTCCGCGGGACAAGGTGCTCGAAGTGGGGACGGGTTCAGGCTATCAGGCCGCCATCCTCAGTCAGCTCGCCCGCAGGGTCTATACGGTGGACCGCCACCGCCGTCTTGTGGCCGGCGCACGCGAAGTCTTCGACAGGCTCGGCCTTGTCAATATCACGGCCTTCACCGCCGATGGATCGCTCGGCCTCCCGGATCAGGCGCCGTTCGATCGCATCCTCGTGACCGCCGCACCCGAAGACCCGCCGCCGGCGCTCTTGGCCCAGCTCAGGATCGGCGGTATCATGATCGTCCCCGTCGGGCAGTCCGATACGGTGCAAAGCCTCATCCGCGTGACCCGGACCGAAGCCGGATGGGATTATGAAGAACTCGCCCCGGTGCGTTTCGTGCCACTGGTCGAAGGGATTGGAGAGGGCTAGACGCACGCAAGGGGTCGCGCAAGGGTCCAGGGAACGCCGGCGACCAGGGGCTGTGCACCAAGGCAGGATGGAACAGACGATGCAATCAACTGCACTTCCCGGCGCACGCGCAGGTCTGGTTCTGGCTTGCGGCGCCGTCCTGGCTCTCGGCGCCTGCGAAGGGGGCTTTGATCCCGACCTCCGCGGGCTTGGCGACGGCTTCTCCACCACCGAAGCCGCGCGGAACGCAGCCCCGCGGCCGGAACCCGATTCCCGCGGAATCATCACCTACCCGAATTACCAGGTCGTCGTGGCGCGCCCGGGCGACACGGCGCGCGCGATCAGCCTCCGGCTCGGCCTCAATGCGGAAGAGTTTGCACGGTACAACGGCATCTCGCCGGATTCGGCCCTGCGTCCCGGTGAAGTCCTGGCCCTTCCGGTCCGCGTCGGCGGATCCGAGCCAGCCCCGGCGCCCGACCTGGCAGCGCGCGCAGGTGCGGCAATCGACCGCGCCGGAAATGTCACCACCACGCCCCTGTCGCCGGCCGCGAGCGCGTCTCCCCAGCCTGCTCCTGCCGCGGCAGTCGGGGCAGAACCCATCCGTCATCAGGTCCGCCGGGGTGAGACGGCCTATTCCATCGCACGTCTCTATGGCGCCTCCGTCACGGCCATCGCGGAATGGAACGGGCTGGGACCTGACCTTGCCGTACGCGAAGGCCAGCAGCTGCTGGTCCCGCAGGACGGGGCCGGCGCAGCACCAGGTTCGGCCGCACTGACTGAACCCGGCGCCGGCAGCCCCACCCCCGTCCCGCCCAGCGCCGCAACACCCCTGCCCGAGGAGGTGCCTCCTCCCGCCGATACGCCGGCCGTCGCACCCGGAGAAGAGACCGTCGCCCCCGACCTTGGTGCCGAACAAAGCCCGGCACCGGCGGCGCGATTCATCATGCCTCTGCAGGGCGCCATCATCCGCGATTATGTCCGCGGCCGGAACGACGGGATCGACATCTCGGCCGCCGCGGGGACCGAAGTGCGCGCTGCCGCCGGCGGCACCGTTGCCGCCGTGACAACCAATACCGAAGGGGTCGAGATCGTGGTCATCCGCCATTCCGATGGCCTGCTCAGCGTCTATACCCATGTCACCGACCTCACGATCGCCAAGGACCAGTCGGTGAACCAGGGCCAGGTGATCGGGCGGGTGCGGCCGGGCGAACCGGCCTTTGTCCATTTCGAAATCCGGCGCGGCATGGAAAGCCTCGACCCCAACAGCCTGCTGCCCGGCGGGGGCTGACACCGGCGGACAGGGCCGGCTCGTGCCGGTCCTGCCGGGCTCTCAGGGGCATGACCTGCGCCGCCGGGCACCGGAAACCGCACCGACGCGTTACCGACGCAATACCGACGTGTTACCGATCCCTCGTTTCGTCGATGCGAAGCCCGCGCCGGCCGGCCAGATCGGTGAAGAACTGCCAGGCCACGCGGCCCGACCGCGCCCCCCGCACAGCCTGCCATTCGATCGCCTCCGCGCGCAGGGTCTGGCTGTCCACATCGACACCGTAGGCCGCGCAATAGCCTGAAATCATGGCCAGATATTGGTCCTGCGAACAGGGATGGAAACCCAGCCACAACCCGAACCTGTCCGACAGCGACACCTTTTCCTCGACGGCTTCAGAGGGTGTGATGGCGCTTGATCTCTCGTTCTCGATCATGTCCCGCGGCATGAGATGCCGGCGGTTCGACGTCGCATAGAACACAACATTCCCCGGCCTCCCCTCAATCCCTCCGTCAAGGATCGCCTTGAGTGACTTGTAGTGCGCATCGTCCTGGGTGAACGACAGATCGTCACAGAAAAGAATGAACCGTCCCGGCGCGTTGCCAAGCAGCACAAGACAACGCCCGATCGATGGCAGGTCGTCGCGCAATACCTCCACCAGCTTGAGCCCGGAATGGCCCTCGGCCACGATGGCTCCATGCACGGCTTTGACAAGGCTCGATTTTCCCATGCCGCGGGCCCCCCAGAGCAGGGCATTGTTGGCGGCATGTCCCCGGGCGAATTGCCGGGTATTGGCCAGCAATATGTCCCGCGCCCGGTCGATGCCCAGGAGCAGCCCGACATCGACCCTGTTCACATGATGGACCGGGACAAGTCTGTCGGGGCCTGTCTGCCAGACAAATCCCGGAGCCGAAAAGTCGGGCATGGCTGACGTCGGCGGGCTGATCCTCTCGAGCGCCGCCGCGATCCGCTCCAGCGGATCGCGGGGCCTGTCCGGCACAGTCATGCCTTCGGTGCCTCGCCTTCGCCAGTGTCGTCATCCTCGAACCAGAGACCCTGGGCTCTCAGGTCTGCTTCGCGCCGTTTCTCGATCCTGCGGATCAGGAAGATCGACACCTCATAGAGCGGATAAACCGCAACAAACAGGATAAGCTGACTCATCACGTCGGGGGGTGTCACCAGCCCGGCGACAATCAGGATGGCGACAATCGCATAGCGCCGCATCTGCCCCAGGCCTGCCGCCGATACCAGACCCGCCTTGCCCATGAGCGTCAGCAACACAGGCATCTGAAAACACAGCCCGAAGGCGACAATCAGCTTGAGCGAGATATCCAGCGTCTCGTTCACCTTGCCCTGAAAGACGATGTCGATGCCCGAAGTCGCCGCAGAAGCCGTGGCTTCTGAACCGGTTGCGATATCTGGCAGAACCGCCGTCACGATCGACGATGCATCGGCGAAGCCGAGGAAAAACCGCATGGCCATCGGCGTGACAATATAATGCGACACCGCCGCCCCGAGCAGGAACAGCAGGGGCGAGGCAAGCAGAAAGGGAAGAAAGGCCTGCTTTTCACTCCGGTAAAGGCCGGGGGCCACGAAACGCCACATCTGATAGGCAATCACGGGCGAAGCGATGGTCAGACCGGCCACCATCGAGATGCGGACCAGTGTGAAGAAATACTCCTGGGGTGCGGTATACTGCATGACCGGGTTGGGATCGCCGAATTCCCGCATCGCCGACTCGATCGGCTGAAGCAGGAAATCCAGGATCGGCCCGGCGACAAAGAAGCAGAGGATCATCCCGACCACAAAAGCGGTCAGTGACCAGATGATCCTGTTGCGCAGCTCTGTCAGATGCTCGATCAGCGGTGCGGACGTATCTTCGATCTCGTCGTCTTTCGCGGTCATGCCGACTCATCCGTTCGCGCCGGTGCTGCCACGTCAGACGCCGCGCCCGGGGCGGGTTCGCCCAGTGCGCGTGCCGCGGCGAGTTCCGTTGCCTTGCGCTGTGCCTCGGCCTGGTCGGCGGCGCGTTTCTTGACAAGCGTCTCCGTCTCTCCGCCCGGCTTGACAGCAGTGGTTGCGGCAGTCGCTGATCCGGCGGCCGTGGCAGAGACGGCCGGGCGTGCGACCCCCGACTTCAGACCCGCCGCATCGCGTAACGCATCCAGTCCTGCGGCCCGCGGATTGACTGCGGCCTTGATCGAACGGTCAAGCTCCTTCACACCAGCCTCGTCAGCCGCTGCCTCCATCGCGCGGCTGAAGTCCCGAGCCATCGCGCGCGCCTTGCCAACGTATTTCCCCACGGTGCGGAACATCACCGGAAGGTCTTTCGGGCCCACGACAATCAGGGCCACAACCCCGATCACCATGAATTCGCCCCAGCCCAGGTCGAACATAACGCCTGTCCCCGCCTTTACGCCGGACCGTATGGTGTCAGCCGCGGTCCTTTTCGCGCGGAGGCGTCACGTCAACCGCCGCATTGGACGCTGTATCCTCAAGCTCCTTGCGACCGTCGTCGACACCTTTCTTGAAGGCCGAAATACCCTTCCCGACCTCGCCCATCATCGACGATATCTTGCCGCGCCCGAAAAGCACCAGAACGACGATCGCAATCAGCAGAAGGCTGAGCGGGCTGAAATGTCCACCGATCATGTTTCCTCCAGACGGCCGCTGGGGCCGGATATGTGACAACCATCGAATAGATAGGAGGATGTGCTGCGCTCGCAAAGCCAAAAGCGCGCGTGCCGCGCGTCAGACCGCCGCCCGGCTGCGGCTTTTGTGACAGCCAATTGTCAGTTGGCCCCGACTGGTCGCCATCCTTATCCTGCAGCGGCGACAGGTCGCTTTGCGCCGCGAATCGAACGGCAGCTGCAAGAGCGCCGCCGCGAAGGCGGGCAACGCTGACCCGCTCTCCGACCAAGAGGGACTGGCAAAAAAGCTCCGGACAACCCAGTTATTGACCATGCGCCGGCCCGACCGCCTCCTTGATCTCCTGCTCGTCCTGCGCGACGGCCGGCTGCACCGCGCACAGGACCTTGCGGCACGGCTGGGCGTTTCCGTCCGCACGATCTATCGCGACATGGACACGCTGATCGCTTCGGGCATTCCCATCGCGGGAGAACGGGGGCTTGGCTATATGGCCACGGCCGCAATCACGCTGCCGCCGCTCAACCTGACAGAAGATGAACTCGATACCCTGCGGCTTGGCATTTCCGGCGCGGCGGAAACAGGCGACCCGATCCTTGCGGCAGCGGCGCGCAGCCTTCTGGCCAAGATCGATGCCGTCCTGCCGCCGGATGGAACGAAACGTCCGGATGGGCTTGGCCTGGCGGTCCACCCCTTTGCCGAAGCGTCACGCGGATTTCAGCATGTCCCGGCGATCCGTGCCGCGGTCCGGGCCCGGCAGAAGCTCAGGATCGCCTGCAAGGACGACCACGGCGGGACAACCGACTGCGTCATCCGCCCTCTCAGGCTCGATTACTGGGGGCGCGTCTGGACCGTGACAGCCTGGTCAGAGACAGAGGCCGGCTTCCGCCTCTATCGGGCTGACCGGATCGCGCGTCTGGCAGTGCTGCCACAGCTCTTTGTCGACGAACCCGGCAGGACGCTTGGCGATTACCTCGCCTCGATGGACTGACCACCCGTTCCGGACCTCTGACAGGCGCTGCAGAACTAGGCCATCCAGCCCGAGGGCGGGCCGGCGGCACCAGTCCTCCGCGGACATCCGGGCACAGCCTGACTCCTCAAGGGGTGTCGCCGTCATCGCGCCGGAAACACAAAACACCGGTCGCGCCGGATCATCAGCCAGAGTGGTGTGCCCTTCTTGGGCAGGAAGACCGAAGGCACGGTCGCACGCATCACCGACGAATCATAGTCCATCCGGAATTCGATGAGGCTTTCGCCTCCGAGAAAGCGCGCCCGCTCAACCACGCCGCGGGCGGGCACGCCATCCTGAGGTGTCGGGTTGGGGCCGCGCCCGGCACGGTCGAAATCGATCTTCACATGATGCGGCCGGATCGCGATATCGACCTCAGTCCCATCTGTCAGGCCGGGAGCGAGGAACTGGCCAAAGGCTGTCTCGGTCAGCGCCCCCCGCACCTCACCGCGGATTACGTTGACATCGCTGAAAAAGGCCGCAGCAGCCAGATCGACGGGATTGTTGTAGACCGTATAGGGTGCGCCGCGCTGAACGATCCTCCCGTCGCGCATGAGCGCGATTTCGTCAGCCATCCGCATCGCCTCCGAAGGCTCGTGCGTGACCAGCAACACTGCTGTCCCCTCGGCCTTCAGCACGGCCAGGGTTTCGTCGCGGATCTCGTCTCGAAGGCGGTCGTCGAGTCCCGAGAAAGGTTCATCCATGAGCATGATCCGCGGGCGCGGCGCCAGCGCGCGCGCCAGTGCGACGCGCTGCTGTTCACCACCCGACAACTCGTGCGGATAGGCAGTCAGATACCGGGCCATCCCGACGACCTGAAGCAAGGCGCGCACCCGTTCCCCGTTTCCCTCCCGCCGTCCGGCCAGACCGAATGCCACGTTCCGGGCGACGTCGAGATGCGGAAAAAGCGCGAAATCCTGAAACATGAGTCCGATGCCGCGTTCTTCGGGCGGAAGATGCGTGCCACTGCCGCTGATGAGCCGGCCGTCGACACGGATGCTGCCTGCATCCTGCCGCTCTACCCCCGCGATGATCCTGAGCGTCGTCGACTTGCCGCAGCCCGACGGGCCAAGAAGGCAGGTCACCTGGCCGGGTGCTATCTCCAGCGTCAGCTCATCGACAACCTGCCGTCCCCCGATGACGCGCGTAATCCCCGCGACGTCAAGCCGTGCACCACCGCTCATCCCTACCGCCTGTCCGGCCGCTTGGCCTGTCTCGGCCACGAGATCAGGGCCTGATCGATACCTTAGTGAAAATATCGGACAATCCCCGGCAGTTGCAAGACCGGTCCGTCATTCGGGTACCCTCCTCCTGCAGCGGCGCATCAGATCGTGGCCAGAGTTGCCCCGCCGTCAAGCAGGATGTTCTGCCCCACGATGAAGCCGGCGTGCACTGAACAGAGGAAGGCTGCCATCGCACCGAACTCGGCGATTGTTCCATATCGGCGTGCGGGAATCGCCCCCATCCGCTCTGCCCGGACCTGATCGAGGCTCAGCCCGCCCGCCGCCATGGCGGCAAGGTCAAGTGTTCTTGCCCGGTCGGTGTCATGACTGCCGGGCAGGAGATTGTTGATCGTCACGCCGAAGGGCGCCACGGCCCGCGACGTACCTGCAACATATCCCGTCAGCCCGGTCCGAGCAGCATTCGAAAGACCGAGGGTCGGGATAGGCGCCTTGACCGATTGTGAAGTGATGTTGACCACCCTGCCCCAGCCGCGGGCGATCATCCCCGGCAGCAGTGCCGTCATCAGCGCGATCGGCGTGAGCATGTTGGCATCCAGCGCCCGGATGAAATCCTCCCGGCCCCAATCAGACCACTGGCCCGGCGGCGGCCCGCCGGCATTTGTGATCAGGATATCGACAGCGCCTGCCACCTGAAGGACGCGTGCCCGGCCCGCTTCGTCGGTAACGTCTGCCGCAACCTCTGTCACCTCGACCCCATGTGCATCGCGCAGCGCGGCGGCGGTCTGAGCCAGCGTCTCTTCAGCCCTCGCGTTCAGAACGATGTCGCAACCCGCCGCCGCCAGCGCCTCGGCGACCCCGCGGCCAAGACCGCGTGACCCGGCACAGACAAGCGCGCGTTTCCCGGCGATCCCGAGGTCCATTCCGTTTCTCCCCAACACCGCTCCGCATCCGCGTTCCGTCATGCACGGCGGGGTCCGGCCCGCGTTGACCACGCCTGATCATCAAGGATATGTGGCAGGGTCGGGCGCGTCCACGGGTCATCAAGACTTATGTCCGACCCTTCACCGTGAATCCCGCCAGCCTTCCCCGGCTCCCGCTTTCCGTGTCTTGCGCAGGCAACTGATGTCCACAAACCAGCCGTTGACCCAGACGCTCCTTGTCCACCCCGCACGCGACCTGTCGGTGTCTGTGGGGGTTGCCGAAGGCGACATGTTGTCTTTCGCAGACGAACTGGTGATGGACGATGTCTACAGGCTGGCCGACAATGCGGAACGCTGCGGTCTCACGATCGAGATCGCACCACGCGGGGAAAGCTTTGTTGTCGCCCGAGAGAGCGACACCGGAACACCCGGCAACAAGCTCCATTTCGACTGCTGCGTGACTCTGATGGTGCCTGACGGCAAGCTTATCGAGGCGATCATCCTTGTCGAAGTCGAAGAGACAGCCGCTGTGGCCGTCTATCTCCTTCCGTTCGGGTCGTTGCTGCCACGGACTGATTACCGGCTGGTCGGGATCGACAGACAGACGGCAACGACCCGTTTCGCCGAAGCAAGCTGTGTCGCCTTTACCCGCGGAACGCTCATCACAATGGCCTCCGGCGAACAGAAACCCATAGAAGCGCTCGAGCCGGGCGACCTCGTGCTGACCCGAGACGACGGCCCGCAGGCCATACGCTGGATTGGCCGGAACACGATCCGTGCCGTGGGAGCCTTCGCCCCGGTGATGATCCGCAAGGGCGCACTCAACAACGAAAACGACCTGGTCCTGTCGCCCGATCACCGCGTCTTCGTCTACCAGCGGCAAGATCGGCTGGGAGCGGGGCGACCGGAAATCCTGGTCAAGGTCCGCCACCTCGTCAACGGCAGTTCCGTACTGCAGATCGAAGGCGGCTACACCGACTATTTCCTGCTGCTCTTCGACGAACACCAGATCATCTACGCCGAAGGGATAGCGACAGAGTCTCTGCTGATCGACCCCCGGACACGGGCCGCCCTGCCCGAAGGCATTGGGCTGCTGCGAAACGACTACCGTCCCCACCACGGCTACGAGGTGAAGGAAAGCCTCCTTTCGGTGCCGGATGCCGTCGATCTGCTGCGCCGTGCCTCTGCGGCAGAGTGAACGGGTCCGGGCGACCGGCCGGAACGCCCTGCCCGGCGAGCCTTCGCGCATGTCCGCCTGCCGGCAAGGACGCTGGTCGACGTCCACGAGAACCTCTGACCCGGGCGCTCCCGTACGCAGAAGAAGACGCCAACCCTGGGTGACACGACGCGTGCGGTATGAGGAAGGGACGGAAACTCTGGGCAAAGCCTAGCGGATTGCCACGATCCCGAGGTCTGCGTCGCGTTCCATTCCATTGATGACGACCGTTGTATCGGCCGCATCACGGGCTGTCAGTCCGGCCGCATTGATGATCCCGTCCGACCGGAAATCCCCGATAATCCCACCGACGATGCTTATCCGGTCTTCGCCGTTGGTCAGGTGCCCCGTGATATCGGCCGTCAGACCGCTGGCCGAGGCGACCCCGATCGCTCCGTCCCTGATCGCAATGGATCCACTGAAATCGCCGTAGTCGGCTCCGCCCACCGTCCCGGCGAAACGGCCAAGGCTGCCCGACATCGTTCCATCGGTGAAATCCGCTGTGATGCGGGCATCGCCGACGAGTGCCATATCGGCTACATCCAACCGCAGCACAGCCTTTCCCTCATAGGTGGCCGAGCCGACCGTCGGCATATCGATGGCGGTGCCTGGAGGCATGGCCAGGACATCCTCGCGCAGTTCATTGTAAGTGTATGCAGCATCGTTGTACCGCACGACTTCGTCATCGACGGAGGCCGAGGTCGAACATCCTGCCAGCGCCGCCAGCACAAGCCATATGGTCGATCCTCCAGGTTCCGTCGCCCGCATCATTGCATCCTCCTGTCGCATCCTGCGACGCGCAACGTCGGGTGACCTTCAACTGTCAGGCAATATCATCTCGGTGGCATTGGATTGCCCTCCGCTCCTGCTTTGCTATAGGCGCGAGGCATGACGAACCGCGCGCCCCTCCCGCCCGAAATCGCCCGCCGCCGGACCTTTGCGATCATCTCGCATCCCGACGCCGGCAAGACGACGCTGACCGAAAAGTTCCTCCTCTTCGGCGGCGCGATCCAGATGGCCGGCCAGGTCCGCGCCAAGGGCGAGGCGCGCCGCACCCGGTCGGATTTCCTGCAGATGGAAAAGGACCGCGGCATCTCGATCTCGGCCTCGGCCATGTCCTTCGACTATGGGCATTACCGCTTCAACCTGGTCGACACGCCGGGCCATTCCGACTTTTCCGAGGATACCTATCGGACGCTGACTGCCGTCGACGCCGCCGTCATGGTGATCGACGGCGCCAAGGGCGTCGAATCCCAGACCCGAAAGCTTTTCGAGGTCTGCCGCCTGCGCGACCTGCCGATCCTGACTTTCTGCAACAAGATGGACCGCGACAGCCGCGACACATTCGAGATCATCGACGAAATCCAGGAAAACCTCGCTATCGACGTGACGCCCGCCACCTGGCCCATCGGCCAGGGGCGCGATTTCATCGGTTGCTACGACCTCCTGCATGACCGGCTCGACCTCATGGACCGCGCCGACCGCAACCGCGTCGCTCAATCGATCCGGATTGACGGGCTCGACGATCCGCGCATGGCCGACCATGTGCCCGCCGTCCTGCTCTCCCGCCTGCGCGAAGAGATCGAGATGGCCCGCGCGCTCCTTCCCGCCTTCGACCGCCGCGCCGTGCTCGAAGGTCACATGACGCCCATCTGGTTCGGCTCGGCGATCAACTCCTTCGGCGTGAAGGAACTGATGGACGGAATCGGCGCCCACGGCCCCGAACCCCAGCCCCAGCGCGCCGAACCCCGCGCGATCCTGCCCGAAGAATCCGCCGTCACCGGCTTTGTCTTCAAGGTCCAGGCCAACATGGACCCCCGCCACCGCGACCGCGTCGCCTTCCTGCGCCTCGCCTCGGGCCATTTCCTGCGCGGCATGAAGCTGACCCATGTCCGCGCGGGCAAGCCGATGACAGTCACCAACCCCGTCCTCTTCCTCGCCGCCGACCGCGAACTGGCCGAGGAGGCCTGGGCCGGCGACATCATCGGCATCCCCAACCACGGTCAGCTGCGCATCGGCGACACCCTGACCGAGGGCGAGACACTTCGTGTGACCGGCATCCCCTCCTTCGCGCCCGAGCTTCTGCAGACCGTCCGCGCGGGCGACCCGATGAAGGCCAAGCACCTCGAAAAGGCGCTCATGCAATTCGCCGAGGAAGGAGCAGCCAAGGTCTTCAAGCCGATGATCGGCTCGGGCTATATCGTTGGCGTCGTGGGCCAGCTGCAGTTCGAGGTGCTGGCCAGCCGGATCGAGGGCGAATACGGCCTGCCTGTCCGCTTCGAGGGGACGCAGTTCACCTCGGCCCGCTGGGTCTCGGGCCCGCGCGAGGCGGTCGAGGATTTCGTCGCCCGCAACAAGCAGCACATCGCCCATGACAATGACGGCGACACCGTGTTTCTGACCCGCCTGCAATGGGACATCGACCGCGTCACCCGCGACTTCCCCGCAATCAGGCTGACCGCGACCAAGGAAATGATGGCCTGACAGGGCCGTGCGGGGCACCTGCCCCCGCACCTCGTCCGGGACTCACCCGATCTTCACCGACAGCGACACCTCTGCGTTCAGCAGTTTCGAGATCGGGCAGGCCGCCTTGGCCTTCTCGGCCAGCGCGATGATCGCCATCCCGTCGGCCGCGCCCTTCACGACAACGTCCAGATGCGACTTCGTCACCGTCGGGCTGCCCTCGGTCGAGGGGTCGAGCGTAACGGTTGCCGTCGCCTTGACATCGATCCCCGCGATCCCTTCGCCCGACATCAGGGCCGACAGAAACATCGCATAACAGGCTGCATGCGCCGCCCCGACAAGTTCCTCGGGATTGGTGCCCGCCGCCCCTTCGAACCGCTTGCGAAAGTCGTAAGGCAGCCCTGTCACCGCGCCCGAACCGGTGGCCAGCCTCCCCCCGCCCTCTTTCAGCGTCCCGGTCCAGTGGGCGGTCGCGGTATTGGTGATGGCCATCGGCGCTCTCCTCTTTCTGGCTGCGGCTCCCAGCCAAGCCGATCCTGCCCGCCCCGTCAATCGCGCCCCGCACTTGACCTGAACTACGAAAGGCACTAGCAGCGACCTACCTGCAATCCGGCAGGCAAGACGCCGGGACGCGCGGCCCCCTTGCGTCCCACCCCACCGCCGGGTTCCGAAGACCCGGCCACGCAGGACGCGCATGACCCAGTTTTCCGACCTGAACCTCAATCCGAAGGTTCTGCAGGCCGTGGCCGAATCCGGCTACACCACCCCCACCCCGATCCAGGCCGGCGCGATCCCCCCTGCACTTCAAGGGCGCGATGTGCTCGGCATCGCACAGACGGGCACCGGCAAGACGGCGAGCTTCGTGCTGCCGATGATCACGCTCCTTGGCCGCGGCCGGGCGCGGGCGCGCATGCCGCGCAGCCTCGTGCTCTGCCCGACCCGGGAACTCGCCGCGCAGGTGGCCGAGAATTTTGACAAATACGCCCGCCACCTCAAGCTCTCCAAGGCGCTGCTCATCGGCGGCGTCAGCTTCAAGGACCAGGATGCCCTGATCGACCGCGGCGTCGACGTGCTGATCGCCACGCCCGGCCGGCTGCTCGACCATTTCGAACGCGGCAAGCTCCTGCTCACCGGCGTGCAGATCATGGTCGTGGACGAGGCTGACCGCATGCTCGACATGGGCTTCATTCCCGATATCGAACGCATCTTCAACCTCACCCCGTTCACCCGGCAGACGCTCTTCTTCTCGGCCACCATGGCGCCCGAGATCGAGCGCATCACCAACACCTTCCTGCACAGCCCCGCCCGGATCGAGGTCGCCCGCGCCGCGACCACGGGCGAAAACATCGCCCAGGCCGTGATCCACCTGCGCGCCAGCAAGCGCGAGAACGAAGGCAGCGAAAAGCGCGCCGTCCTGCGCGCCGTGATCGACGCCGAGGGCGAGGCCTGCAGCAACGCGATCATCTTCTGCAACCGCAAGACCGAGGTCGACATCCTCGCCAAGTCGCTGAAGAAATACGGCTACAATGCCGAGCCGATCCATGGCGACCTCGACCAGTCGCAGCGCATGCGCACGCTTGACGGCTTCCGTGACGGGCGGGTGCGTTTCCTGATCGCCTCCGACGTCGCCGCCCGTGGGCTCGACATCCCCGCGGTCAGCCATGTCTTCAACTACGATGTGCCGAGCCACGCCGAGGATTATGTCCACCGCATCGGACGCACCGGGCGCGCGGGCCGCTCGGGCAAGGCCTTCACCCTCTGCCTGCCCCGGGACGAAAAGAACCTCGACGCGATCGAGAAACTCGTCCAGCAGACCATTCCCCGCGCCGAGGCGCCGGTCGTAGACGCCCGACCGGCCCGATCCGGAGAGGCCGAGCCCCGCCGCGACAGGCCCGACCGTCCGGAGCGTTCCGACCGGCCCGACAAGGATACCCGCCGCAGAAGCGAGCGCCGCGCCGAACCGGGGGCAGATGCAGGCGCCCCGGCGGAAACCCGGCCTCTCCCGGTCTCTGACCGCGCCCAGGCCGCAGCGCCCGCGGCAGAGCCAACCGACGCAGCACCGGCCGGCGGACAGGCCCGCGACCGCGACCGTCAGCGCCGTGACCGTGACCGCGGCCCGCGCCCCGAACGGCCCGAAGACCGCGTCGTGGGCATGGGCGAAGACGTGCCAAGTTTCATCCGCATGAGCTTTGAGGAACGTCGCACGGGCTGACACCCGCCCCTGGCCACCAAGCCGACCTCCGTTTTCGACATTCCTCTCGCCCCGGTACCCGCCGGGCAAAGAGAAGGCGCCGTTGCCCGCACCTCAGGACAGGCGCGAAACGACAACTGTGACCTCCGGCTTCTTGCCGATCTCGTTCATGGTCACCTGCCGCGCGATCCGCGACAACTCCTTTTCCAGCTTTTCCTCGTCGCGCAGCGTCTTGCGGTCCGCGCGGGCGACAAAAGCCCCAAGATCGGTCTCAAGCACTTCGGCGAGCGTCGCCCTCGACCGCCCCCGCTCGGGCAGGCCCATGATCTCGCACCAGGGGTCGCCCAGCGGCGCGTCCTCCTCGTCCAGGATCAGCGTCACGGTCACATGCCCGTTCAGCGCCATCCGGATACGGTCACGCACCACGCCGTCCATCGCGCCGACAAGCACCGTCCCGTCCAGATAGCTCCGCCCTGTCTCGATATACTCGGCGACCTTTGGCGCATTGCCCGACAGGTCGATCATCATCCCGTTGACCGCGACGATGCCGCCGAAGCCGCGCTCCCGCGCGACCTTCACATGTTCGCGCAGGTGCCGGTGCTCGCCATGCATCGGGATCACGACCTGCGGCCGGATCAGGTCATGCATCACTTCGATGTCGGGCCGGTTGGCATGGCCCGAGACGTGGAACCGCCCGCCCTGGTCGTCGATCACGTCGACACCCATCTCCGACAGCAGGTTCATGATCCGGATCACGCCGCGCTCGTTGCCCGGAATCGTGCGCGAGGAGAACAGGAACGTGTCCCCCTCCTTCAGCGACATCCCCAGATAGGATCCCTGCGCCAGTTGCGCGCTCGCCGCGCGCCGCTCGCCCTGCGACCCGGTGACCAGGAGGAGCAGGTTGCGCCGCGGCAGGTTCACCGCCTCCTCGGGCAGGATCGTCCGCGGAAAACCGGTCAGCAGCCCGGTCTCCTGCGCGGTCTCGACCATCCGCTTCATCGCCCGCCCCATCAGGCAGATCGACCGGCCAGATTTTTCGGCCGCCAGCGCCAGGGTCTTGAGCCGTGCGACGTTCGAGGCAAATGTGGTCGCGACCACCATCCCCGGTGCGGTCGCCATCAGTTCGTCCAGCGCCGGCCCGAGGCTCGCTTCCGACCGCCCCGGATGGCCGACAAAGACATTGGTGGAATCGCAGACCAGCGCCTTGACGCCCGGCCGCGCCACCTCGGCCCAAAGCGCGGCATCGAAGACCTCGCCCACCACGGGGCTCGCATCGATCTTGAAATCGGCCGTATGGATGATCCGCCCGCCCGCCGTGTCGATCACCAGACCGGCACTTTCCGGAATCGAATGGCTGACCGGCACGAAACCCACGACAAAGGGACCGGCGGTCACGGTCTGCGGCCACGGCTCCACCACATGCAGCGCCGAGGCCGGCGCGCCCTGATCGTCCAGTTTCATCCGCGCGATGGCCGCGGTAAACTTGCGCGCATGGATCGGCGCACGCAGGCGTTCCCAGAAATGCCCGACCGCGCCGACATGGTCTTCGTGCGCATGGGTAATGAAAATCGCCTCGATCCGGTCCCGCCGCGCCTCGAGCCAGGCGATATCGGGCAGGATGAGGTCCACCCCGGGGCTTGTATCCATGTCGGGAAAGGTCACGCCCAGGTCGACGACGATCAGCCGCTCTTTCCCGGGCGGCCCGTAGCCATAGACATAGGCGTTCATGCCAATTTCGCCCGCGCCCCCAAGGGGGAGGTAGATCAGCCGCTCGTTCCTCATTCAGTTATCCTTGTTGAACCCGTGGATCACGGTCAGCCCGTGCATCGTCAGGTCATCCTCGATCGTGTCAAATAGCACGTCGGAGGCGCCGAACAACGCAGCCAGCCCCCCGGTGCCGATCACCTTCATCTTGCGGCCGCGTTCGCCCCGGATGCGGGCGCAGATTTCCTTGACGAGCCCGATATAGCCGAACCAGATGCCCGCCTGCATGCAGGCGACCGTGTTCGTCCCCACAACCCGTTGCGGCCGGCTCACATCCACATGCGGCAGCGCCGCGGCCGCCATGTGCAGCGCCTCGAGCGAGGTGTTCACCCCCGGCGCGATGATCCCGCCGACATAGGCCCCGTCCGTGTCGACCACGTCGAATGTCGTCGCCGTGCCGAAATCCACCACGATCAGGTCGCCGCCGTGCCGATCAAAGGCGCCGGCCGTGTTCACCAGCCGGTCCGGCCCGACCTGCGTGCCCGCGTCCACCCGCGGCGGCACCGGCAGGCGGCATTCCGGCTTGCCCACGACCAGCGGACGGCAGCCGAAATAGCGGTCCGCCAGGACCCGCAGGTTGAAGACCACCCGCGGCACAGTTGAGGAGATGATGACCGCGTCGATCTCGACCTCGATCTTACGGAAAGCCATCAGCGCCGAAAGCCAGACAAAATACTGGTCCGCCGTCCTCTGCCATTCCGTCGACGTCCGCCAGGTGCCCAGAAACCGCGTCCCGTCCCAGATCGAAAAGACCGTATTGGTGTTGCCGCAATCGATGCACAGAAGCATCGCGCCCTCTCCCCTCAGAAAAAGACATCCGCCGCCGGGATCGTCTCGACCCCGCGCGGCGTGCGCAGGACCAGATTGCCCTCCGCATCCACTGTCTCGAAGACCCCTGTCAGTTCGGCCGTCATCGTCCGCGCCGTGATCGTCTCGCCCAGTCTCGCAGCATGGCGCAGCCAGTCCGCGCGAATGCGCCCGAATCCCAGCGTGGCGAGCTTGGCCTCCTGCGTCGCATAGGCCGAGGCGAGAGCGGTCAGCGCATCGTCGGGGCTGACCCGCACGCCCGCGGCAGAGGCGAGGCTGACCGGCGCAAACGGCGCGGTCACGACCGCGGGCGCCGCGGCAAGGTTCACCCCCACCCCGACCGACAGCCAGTTGACGATCCCCCGCGCCGAACCGCCCGCGCTTTCGAGGAGGATGCCCGCCACCTTGCCCCCGTCAAGCAGCACATCGTTCGGCCACTTGAGCGCAAGTCGCCCGCGGTCCACGAAGAGCGCGAGCGCCTCGAAAAGCGCATTTGCGGCCAGAAAGGACCTTTTCGCGGCCTCCTGCGGCGTAGCCCAGGGCTTGTAGATGAGCGTTGCAGCCAGATTGCCCTCGGCCTGTTCCCAGGACCGGCCGCGCCGCCCGTGCGCTGCACGCTGCCGCCGCGCCATGATCCAGACCGGCCCGTCCAGCGAAGGGGCCATGCGCGCGGCCTCTGCCATGGTGCTGTCCACCTCGTCCAGGATCACTCGCCCCCAGCCCTCGGGCCAGACGGCCGGGGGGATCGCATCACTCGACAAGGGTCGCGGCCGCCGCCGCCGCAAATTCCTCGACACCGAACATGTTGACGACGCCGATGACCATCAAGGCCGCCGACAGCATCAGAAAGCCCCACAGAACGGGCGAGCCATTCGTCTCCATCGGCTCCCGGCTTTCGCCGAAATACATGAAATAGACGATGCGGAGATAGTAATAGGCGCCGATCACCGCCGCGATCACCCCCGCCACGGCAAGCCAGGTCATCTGCGCATCCACCGCCGCCTTGAGTACCGAGAACTTGGCGAAGAAGCCCAGCATCGGTGCCGCGACACCGGCGAGCGAAAAAAGCAGGATCAGCAGCGCCAGGGCCCGCAACGGCTCGGCCTTTGCATACATGTGCAGCGCGCCGATATCGGTGACCGGCACGCCGCCCTTCTCCATCGACATGATGAAGGCGAAAAGCCCGATGTTCATCACGATGTAGATTGCCATGTAAAGAAGCATCGCCTCGACCCCGAAGGTCGTCCCCGCCGCCAGGCCCATCAGCGCGAAACCCATGTGCGAGATCGAGGAATAGGCCATCAGCCGCTTGATGTTCGTCTGGCCGATCGCCGCAATGGCGCCCAGAAACATCGACAGGACCGACAGCAGCGCGACGATCTGCTGCCAGTCGCCTGCGGCCCCGCCAAAGGCGTCATGCAGGACGCGCGCGAAAAGCGCCATGCCCGCCATCTTCGGCGCGGTCGACAGGAAGGCCGTCACCGGCGTGGGCGAACCTTCATAGACGTCCGGCGTCCACATGTGAAAGGGCGCGGCCGACACCTTGAAGGCAAAGCCCGAGACCATGAAGACCAGCCCGAACAGGAGCCCGAGCGACACCTCGTCCGCTGCCGCCTCGGCAATCCCCGTAAACAGCGTCGTGCCCGCATAGCCATAGGTGAGCGATGCCCCATAGAGCATCATCCCCGAGGAAAGTGCGCCGAGGATGAAGAATTTCAGCCCCGCCTCGGTCGACTTCGCGCTGTCCCGACGCAGCGCGGCGATCACGTAAAGCGGCAGCGCCTGCAACTCGAGCCCCATGTAGAGGACGATCAGATCGCCGGCCGAGACCATCACCATCATCCCGACTGCGGCGAGGGAGACGAGCACGGGATATTCAAACCGCAACAATCCGCGCCGGCTCATGTAGTCGACGCTCATCATCATCACCGCGGCACCTGCAACAAGGATTACCACCTTGGAAAAGCGGGCAAAACCATCGTCCACGAAGGATCCGCCAAAGGCCGCGCGCGTGCCGTCCGCAGTCCCGAGCCAGAAGGCCAGGGCCAGCATCACCGCCGCGGTCGCCCAGACGATGGCTGGCGCCGCCCTGTCGCGCGAGGTAAAGACCCCGGCCATCAGCGCGCCCATCGCAAAGACCGCCAGCACGATCTCGGGCAGGATCACCTCGATGTCAGCGCCCGTCATGGGTCACTCTCCTTCATGTCCGGGTGCGCCCTCGGCAAAGGCATGCGCCGCTGGCCAGTCAGCCTGCGCGACCTCGACATTGTCGATCAGATGGCTGACGGTCGGTGCGACAAGGTCCGTCAACAGCGCCGGATAAATGCCAAGCAGGATGGTCCCCACGACAAGCGGGGCAAAGATCGCCCGTTCGCGCCGGTCCATGTCGGCGATGGATTTCAGCCCGTCCCTGACCAGATCGCCGAACACCACCCGCCGGTAAAGCCAGAGCGCATAGGCCGCCGACAGCACCACGCCCGACGTTGCCACGACCGCGACCCATGTATTGACCTGAAAGACCCCCATCAGCGGCAGGAACTCTCCCACAAAGCCCGAAGTCCCGGGCAGCCCGACATTGGCCATGGTGAAGAGCATGAAGACCGCCGCATAGGCCGGCATCCGGACCACAAGCCCGCCATAGGCGTCGATCTCGCGCGTATGCATCCGGTCATAGATCACGCCGACGCACAGAAAGAGCGCGCCGGACACAAACCCGTGGCTGATCATCTGGACCATGGCGCCGTCGATGCCCTGCTGGTTCATCGCAAAGACACCAAGCGTGACGTAGCCCATATGCGCGACCGAAGAATAGGCGATCACCTTCTTGATGTCGCTCTGCACGAGCGCGACGAGCGAGGCATAGACGATGGCGATCGCCGACATCCACAGCACGACCGGCGCCCAGATCTCGGAGGCGACCGGGAACATCGGCAGGTTGAAACGCAGGAAACCGTACCCGCCAAGTTTCAGCAGCACGGCGGCCAGAACCACCGACCCCGCGGTCGGCGCCTGCACATGCGCATCCGGCAGCCACGTGTGGAATGGCCACATCGGCATCTTCACCGCGAATGAGATGAAGAAGGCCAGCCACATCAGCGTCTGTGCCCCGCCGGCGATGTCGATGCCCAGCACCCGGATCGTGTCGGCCGCAAAGACATAGCCCTGCAACGCCACCTCGCCTTCGCCGCAGGCACCGATGCAGGTCGTGCCCGCCTGGACGAACATCGCGACCATCGCGATCAGCATCAGGACCGAGCCGAAGAAGGTATAGAGGAAGAACTTGAACGTGGCATAGATGCGGTCCTTGCCGCCCCAGATGCCGATGATCAGGAACATCGGGATCAGCCCTGCCTCCAGGAAGAGGTAGAAGAGCACAAGATCGAGCGCGAGAAAGACCCCGAGGATCATCGTCTCGAGCACGAGGAAGGCGATCATGTATTCCTTCACCCGGTGCGTGACATGCCAGCAGGCGGCAATGGTCAGCGGCATCAGGAAGGTCGTCAGCATCACCAGGGGCAGAGAGATCCCGTCCACCCCCATCCGGTAGCTCAGGCCCAGAAGCCAAGGCCGCTCCTCGACGAACTGGAAATCCGGGTTGGCCGGGTCAAAGCCGAACAGGATGAAGAGCGAGACGACGAAGGTGAACAGCGTGGTCGCCAGCGCCACCCATTTGGCGTTCGACTGCGCCGCCCGGTCCTCTCCGCGCAGGAACAGCGCTAGGATAGCCGCCCCGATGATCGGGATGAAAGTGACAAGTGACAGGAGATTGCCCATCAGTTGGCCCCCCCGCCGATCGTCATCCAGGTGATCAGCGCCGCGATTCCCAGCACCATGAACAGCGCATAGGTAAAGATGTAGCCAGACTGC
>Ga0315902_10004291_pt1 | contig 20672 bp, 22 predicted proteins | sample LakEriMetagenome_9_FD_203523 | JGI IMG/M metagenome (GOLD analysis project Ga0315902, IMG submission 203523) | Freshwater fungal communities from buoy surface, Lake Erie, Ohio, United States - Buoy 12 MA117 | ecosystem: Environmental > Aquatic > Freshwater > Lake > Lake biofilm | place: USA... | reverse complement strand
ACTCTGCACGACAGGCTTATGCGAGAGGGAGCTAGTTTAATGTTGGATACCATTCAGCATATTCAAAACGGAGAGTATAAGGAAACTCCACAACCAACATCCGAGCATATTCGCTTTGCCCCAAAAATTCATACCGAAGATTGTATCATAGACTGGCATCATTCAGGAACGGACATTGTCAATAGAATACGAGGTCTTAGTCCTTATCCGGGGGCTGTAACCCGAATCAAGTCAAAGCTTTTTAAGCTATATAAGGCAAAATTTAACCCTCAAAACGTTGTTGACTCCCAAATTGGAACTATATTGGCACAAAATAATAGCCTCTTTATAGTGTGTAAAGATGGCCTCGTAGAAATTTTGCAATTGCAGATGGAGGGAAAAAAACGCATGGAAACAGGCGAATTTTTAAGAGGTCACAAACAACTTATACCCTAATTCGGCTATTTATACCTGTAATCACACACGAAGTAAAAGTTGATTTGATATATTAAATTTATTAATCTACTTTCGTGCAATCAAGAAATAAATAATGAAAAAACTGTTTCTACTCATAGTTTGTTTATTTACCTTACAGCTTGTCAAGTCGCAGCCTGACACCCCTCCGGGCGATTTTATTGACACTGACCCCGAGCTACCGGTTGATGGTGCTGTGGGACTTTTACTGGCTGCCGGATTAGGATATGGAGTAAAGAAGCTCAGAAATAAAAAATAATTATCAACATCTTATATTTGAAAGGAAGTTTTTTAAAACTTCCTTTTTTTATGCGCTTAGCAAAACCACTCATTCGATTTCTGACTATTATGGGTACACTATCCATTATCTGGTTTGTGGTGTACGAATTTAGCCTAAAAGCTAACGGTAAGCTTGATAAGTATATTACCGTGCATGTAACTGAATACGTGTGTTTTATGCTTAATGTAAGTGGCTATGAAACCTATTATAAAACTACACTCCGACTGGGTGAAGCATATATTTATTTTGTGCCGAAAATTAAACCTGTTGTGCGAATGGGAGCGTCATGCAACGGCCTGGAATTATTTGTCCTATTTATATTTTTTGTAGTATCCTATCCGGGCAGATGGATGTATAAAATTCCTTACCTTATATCGGGCCTCTTGGTTATTGACATCATTAATATTTTACGTTCGTACTGGCTTACGCTGATGGCCTATAACCGCTATCCCTACTTCGATTTGTTTCACCGGTACATATTTATAGCAATGATATACGGAGCAGTTTTCGGACTGTGGATGCTATGGGCTAACTATTTCAGTAAAAAGGGATATGAAAATGCATAACCGCACAGTTGCTTACTTGTTATTGCTCGTCCTTTTTATATTGGGGCTATTCAAAGACAAAATAACACCCGACTACCTAAACTCCCCGGTTGCTTTTTTCCTGAATCCCAATCACAAGCACTATTTGGGTGTTCTTCATTCGCATCTGTTATTGCCTCAATTTTGGCTAAAAGCATATCTGTTTACGGTAGCGTTTTGTATCGTTCCTTACTTTATCATTAAACTACTCTATTCCACGCAATATGCTTGCTACACGCTTTATCTGCTGATTGCGCTTGCCGTAGCCCAGTACAGCATAGTATGGCTTGAAAATACTGAACTAAATGTGCATGTTTTACCCAAGATAAACCGCTACCTGCACTCTCCGTTTATTACCTTATTTCTTATAGCAGCATTAACCCTCTACAAAAATGCAGATACTGAGCATTCCTGATCGGCTGTATGAATATTTAACAAACGAGAATAAACCTGAAAAAGGATTTACGCTGGGTTTATTCAGAATTGTATTTGCTGCTCAGCTGTTGCTATGGGCCTATCATACGCATGTATACAAAGCCTTGCTCTTCGATTCGGTAGCAGGAATTAGTAAAAGTGTTTTTCCTTTCAATGTTTTGCTGTTTCTGTGGATATGTGCACTCTCCTGCATACTTATAGGGCTTTACACTCATTTTGCTGCGGTAGCCAATTATGTATGCATCATACTTATATCTGAAGTGTATGTTCGAAACGGTGTAGGTTCGTATTACGATGATGTGATGAAAATGGGTAGCATCTTACTTATAACTCTTCCTACGAATGCACGGTTTTCTATTGACTCCATTCTTTTTCCTGCCTTACGAAACCAATGCACTAAACTTCACTATGTAGCAAGCTGGATTTTGCTATTCGGACTTATGTACTTCATGTCAGGTAGTAGCAAAGTACTTTCACCGGTATGGCAAAAGGGACTTGGATTATGGACACCTCTTAGTATGCCCTATTGGAGGTACACTACCTGGCTTGACGGAATACAGGACATTAAGTGGTTAATGATGGTATTAAATTATGCTGTTATAGCATGGGAAATTGGCTTCGTATTTCTTTTATTCAGTAAGCGATGGCAAAAGGTCGCTATACTAGCCGGCATGTTGTTTCACCTCGCTATCGCTGCATGTTTTTATTTCCCTCAAACTGCACTGAGCTGCGCAGCGTGTTATGTGCTGTTTATACCTGACCGCTTCTGGGAGAAGCTGTATGTAGCGATAAGTACATCAAAAAAAATTACCGTGTTTGTACCCGATACTCCTTTATCTGCCAGGTATTTTCAGTTCATCAAGTCGCTTGACTTTCGCAACAAATTTATTCCTGCATACGATGCATATGAAGCTGATTTGATATTAAATAGCCGTCATGCTGTCGGAACTGCTCTGTCAGCCTATGTAGTATACAAACCGCTTTCGTGGTGGCTGTACACTAAAGTTCAATCCGGCACCGCAATACCAGCAAAACAACAGATGGCACCTTACTTCCGGTTAAGTCAGCAAAATCTGGCACGTTTTGTTCTGCTGATTATTGGATTGTACGGTTTCTACCTCTGCGCATTTGTATACAGCAAATGGCGGCACCAAACCGATGAAGTGAAATCACCAACAACCTCATCCTATAGAGAAAGAGGTTTTAAGCTTACACCATTATCGATATGCCGCACCTTTTTAGGTATAAACAGCAAAGCCGTATTTACGGACAAGGCAATGATGGCAAAACGTAGCTGTTATGCTATAACTTACCTACAAAATGGAAGAAGTTACTGGCTTCCTATGTTAAACCATCAGGGAATTGTAAGTCCGGATACAGACAAGCAGGGCAGCTGGTGGAAACTGCATCACTTTGCCATTACAGAGTCTCAAGAAGGATTAAATGAGCAAAACCTGATTAGAAATAGTGTGTATTTGTTACGTAAACAAGGGATTAACCTTCAGTCTACCCACTTCCGAGTACTTGAACGTCAGTATGTTCCACCTGATAAATTTGAACAGGGATACTATGCCAAAATGTATAAACTGCCCTGGTATACCTGTGGTTTTTTAGTGCCTGATAAGAATTTACTTCGGTTTATTCCTGCACGCTCCCACAAATCTGAATGATAATCAGCAAATTTCATTAAAATTCCCTTTGCAGATAGTGTAATATGCCTTATACTTGCAGGCTTTTTTAAGCGAAAGGAGAATTAAACATTTGACAAACGAAAACCAACACTTAACACCTTCAGCCCCTGCGGCTGATTTCGACTGGAGCATGGACAAAGAGGGCTTCAGCAAGTACTCAAACGAAGAGCAGGCAAATCTGGAAAGCCTGTACGAACAAACACTCAGCACCATTGCAGAGCGTGAAATCGTAAAAGGAACCGTAGTAGGTTTTACAGAAAAAGAGGTCGTATTAAACATCGGATTTAAGTCGGATGGATTAATCCCTAAAACAGAATTCCGTGATATGCCTGAACTTAAGGCTGGCGATGTGGTAGAAGTACTACTCGAAAACAAGGAAGATCTTAATGGTCAGCTTGTACTATCGCGCAAGAAAGCAATCAGCGAGCGTGCCTGGGAAAACATCATTAAAGCTCAAGAAAACGATGAAGTTGTAAACGGATACGTAAAAACGCGCACCAAGGGCGGATTGGTCGTTGATGTAATGGGTATTGATACTTTTCTTCCGGGATCACAAATTGATACCAAGCCAATTAAAGATTATGATATTTACGTAGGTCAAACCATGCCATTTAAAGTGGTTAAGGTAAACAATGCCTTCAAAAACGTGGTTATATCACACAAAGTGCTTATAGAAGAAGATATTGAGGCACAAAAATCAGATATCCTCTCGAAACTTGAAAAAGGTCAGGTACTGGAAGGTATGGTTAAAAATATGACTTCATTTGGCGTATTTATTGACCTGGGCGGTGTAGATGGATTATTGCACATTACCGACATATCGTGGGGTCGTGTTAATCACCCGGAAGAAGTGCTGAAGATGGACCAGAAGATAAATGTGGTGGTGCTTGATTTTGACGATGAGAAAAAACGCATAAGCTTAGGTTTGAAACAACTTACTTCACATCCATGGGATAGCCTGTCGGAGAAACTAGAAGTTGGTGCTGTAGTGAAAGGAAAAGTAGTAAACATAGCCGATTATGGCGCATTTCTAGAAATTGCACCGGGTGTTGAAGGCCTGATTCACGTATCAGAAATGAGCTGGAGCCAGCATCTTCGCAATCCTTCGGATTTCATGAAACTGGGTGATGAAATAGAAGCGAAAATACTGACCATTGATAAAGAGGAACGCAAAATGTCTCTCGGTATTAAGCAGCTAAAACCTGATCCATGGTCAAATATTGCTGAAAAATATCCGGTTGGCTCAAAACATACAGGAGTTGTTCGCAATATGACTAATTATGGCTTATTCCTTGAATTGGAAGAAGGCGTAGATGGGTTAGTTCACGTAAGCGACCTTAGCTGGACTAAGAAAATTAAACATCCTGCCGAATTTGTGAAGAAAGATCAACCGCTGGAAGTACTTGTTTTGGAAATGGACCTGGAAAACCGTAGATTGAGCTTAGGGCACAAGCAACTGGATGAAAACCCATGGGATACATTTGAAACCATATTCACACCGGGTTCGGTACATGAAGGTACTGTATTAAAGGTAGAAGATAAGAGTGCCATTATTGCATTGCCATACGGAGTTGAAGGATATGCACCTATTAAACAGTTGCAGAAAGAAGACAAGAAAACAGCCAAGGAAGATGAAGTGTTGTCTTTTAAAGTGACGGAGTTTAATAAAGAAAACAAACGCATAGTAGTATCGCATACTTCGGTATGGAAAGCGGATGCGGAAGAGAAGAAGGCAGACGAGACTAAGAAAAAAGAAGGCGAAAAAGAAAAAGCGTCCAAAGCAGCCAAAAAACTCAACGACAGCAATGAGAAGTCGACATTTGGTGATATTGATGCCTTGACTGAGTTGAAATCTAAAATGGAAAAAAGTGAGTAACTCACATTCCCATATTGAAAAAATCCCGGCACCTGTGTCGGGATTTTTTTTGCTCAAAAAGTTTAAGTTTGAACACAATGAAACATTGGTTAGTAAAATCCGAGCCCTTCAAGTATAGCTGGGAACAATTCGTAAAAGACAAACGTACCTTCTGGGATGGTGTTAGAAACTATCAGGCCAGAAACAGTTTAAAGGCCATGAAGAAAGGCGACCTAGTGATGTGGTATCACAGCAATGAGGGCAAAGAAGTAGTAGGCATAGCTAAAGTAGCAAAAGAGTTTTACCAAGACCCCACAACTGATGATCCGAATTGGGTAGTAGTAGATTTGGTACCGTTTAAGAAACTAAAGAAAGCAGTAAGTCTGGAACAGATCAAAAACGATAAAAGACTTTCAGAAATAGGACTTATACGGCAAGGACGACTCAGCGTAATGCCGCTAAAACAAACCGAATTTGACACCCTACTAGCACTATCCGAAACATGATTGAATATTGCATACATTTGTACAAACACAAACACATCAGCGAATGAACGCAAAGCCGATATTGGATAAAAAGAAATTTGCCATTACGATAGATAGGTTGTGTTACGAACTCATCGAAAGGCATGGTGACTTTTCGCAAACTGCGCTCATCGGGTTACAGCCACGAGGCATATACCTTTCACGTAGAATTCACGAACGCATAAGTCAGTTGCTTAAAAACACCCGGATACTTTACGGTGAACTTGACATTGCATTTTACCGCGATGATTTCAGGCGTGGAAACGAACAGATATTGCCCAGTGAACTTAACATGAACTTTAGCGTTGAAGACAAACATATCGTTTTGATAGATGATGTGCTGTACACAGGACGCACCATCAGGGCAGCACTTGATGCGCTAACTGATTTTGGCCGCCCTGCCAAAGTAGAGCTACTCACACTTATTGATCGCAGATACAGTAGGCATTTACCCATACAACCCGATTATGTAGGCATGACAGTTGATGCCCGATCGAACGACAAAGTAAAAGTAGAATGGAAAGAAACCTCTAAAGCCGATACAGTTTACATCATAACCCCTACCGAATGAGCGCTAACCAACTACCCAAAGAATTCAGTCAAAAACATCTGCTGGGCATTAAAGACCTAACCCGTAACGACATTGAACTCGTATTTGAAACAGCCGATAACTTTAAAGCCATTATCAACCGCCCCATCAAAAAAGTTCCTTCTCTGCGTGATATTACTGTTGCCAATATATTTTTCGAAAATTCTACCCGAACCCGTATTTCCTTTGAGCTGGCCCAAAAACGACTAAGTGCTGATGTGATAAATTTCTCTGCATCCTCTTCTTCTGTATCAAAAGGTGAAACGCTGATTGATACGGTCAAAAATATTTTAAGCATGAAGGTAGACATGGTGGTAATGAGACACCCTGCTCCAGGAGCCTGTATTTTCCTATCGAAACACATAGATGCACAAATTATTAATGCCGGTGACGGTACCCACGAGCATCCCACACAGGCTCTGCTAGACGCTTATTCTATACGTGAAAAACTGGGCGGTGTAAAAGGAAAAAAAGTGGTTATTGTGGGTGATATTTTACACTCAAGAGTTGCACTTTCAAATATACTTTGCTTACAAAAACTGGGTGCGGAAGTCATGGTGTGCGGACCAACAACACTTATGCCTAAATACATACATACGCTGGGAGTAAAGGTAGAGAGCGACTTGATGAAAGCACTGAACTGGTGTGATGTAGCTAATATGCTTCGCATTCAGCTCGAACGGCAAGATATTAAATACTTCCCATCATTGCGCGAATACAGTATGCTTTACGGATTGAATAAGAAAAGGCTGGATGAATTAAATAAAGAAATTGTCATCATGCATCCGGGACCCATCAACAGGGGTGTTGAAATAACCAGCGATGTAGCTGACAGTAAACACAGCATTATACTCGATCAGGTTGAAAACGGAGTAGCTACCCGAATGGCGATAATGTATTTACTGGCCGGAAAAAAAGTGTAAAACACAGCACGTATCTAATAGGCAATAATATTTCTTATTTTGCGCGTCAATAGCTCTTGTTCACATGAGTCAGAAAAAAGAAATTGTAGTTAGCGGAATTCGGCCCACAGGCAACCTGCATTTGGGAAACTATGAAGGCGCTGTGAAAAACTTCGTAAAAATGCAATACGAGTACGATTGCTATTTTTTCATAGCCGATTACCATTCGCTAACAACACATCCCAATCCAAAAGACTTACATCAGAATGTAAAAACCGTACTGGCTGAGTATTTGGCCTGTGGCTTGAACCCAGACGACTGTGCCTTGTACATACAAAGCGACCTTACCGAGATTCCTGAACTTTACATGCTGCTTAACATGCATGCCTACCTTGGCGAACTGGAGCGTGTTGCGTCCTTCAAAGAAAAAGCCCGAACACAACCTAATAATATTAATGCCGGGCTACTCACCTATCCGGTTCTTATGGCTGCTGATATTATCATCCACAAAGCCACTAAGGTTCCTGTGGGCAAAGATCAGGAGCAGCATCTCGAACTTGCCCGCACATTTGGTAACCGTTTCAACCGCATGTATTCCTGCGATTTGTTTCCCGAACCACAGGCATTTAACTATGGCACTGATTTAATTAAAATTCCGGGCTTACATGGCGGGGGTAAAATGAGCAAAAGTGAAGGAGAAAATTCGGTTATAAATCTGTCCGACTCACCGGATGCTATTCGTAAAAAACTTAGCCGTGCAGTTACTGATTCAGGACCTGTCGAACAAAACAGTACACCAACTCAATCTGTACAAAACCTGTTCGATTTGATGAAAGTGGTATCTGCAGTCGATACGCTAAATCATTTCATTCAGGCACATGCCTCGTGTACCATTCGCTATGGCGATTTAAAGAAACAACTGGCCGAGGATATTATAAGCTACCTCACCCCGGTGCGTGAACGTATACAGGATATTTATGCTGATGAGCAGCTGCTTTCTAAGGCTGCCAAAACCGGTGCCGATAAAGCACGAGCAAGTGCTGCCCAAACATTGCGTGAAGCCCGTGAATTAATTGGTTTCAGGCCTTTCTAAAGCACAATTTACATGGCCTGTACTACGTATTTTTAACTAAAAAAGTGTATACCTTTGTAGTGTTGAAATTTTTCAGAAACATAGTGTGCTGGCTGTTACTAATAAGCATAACACTTGGCTATGCGGGTATTCCTATGCATAAAATGATATGCCATGTGGATGGGCATACAGAAATAGCGCTATTCGGCAAAGCTGATGGCTGTTCACATGAAAATAAACGTGCTGCTAAAAAAAGCTGTTGCGAGACCGAGAAAACGGATGACCAAGGCAGCAACTGTTGCCATTTTGAGCATACCTACAGCAAAATATACACCGATGCACAGGCTAATCAGGATGCCTATATTAAAACTGCAGTATACTGGCAAGAAAAAGTGTGTACGCTTGATGCATGCATTGCTTTTATTCTACCACTTATATTTGACTACACTGCAAAGGCTCCACCGCCCAAGTTCCTGTATTCGTCCGATGCCTTATCGTATTTAGCGATTTATCGTATTTAATAATTCATGTTTCATTCGATGCTCATGCCGCGTGCATAGCATTTTCTATTCACCTTATAAATTGAATGAATCATGAAAAAGTACATATTTTTCTGCCTGCTTGCATGGTGGGCTTTAACATTACGAGGTCAATCTATACGAGGCAGCGTTATGGATGCTGTAACGCAGGAAGCACTTCCCGGAGCTGCACTTCAATGGATGATATCTAAAAACGGGACCACTACAAATGGATTGGGCGCTTATGAAATCAGCTTACCCATTCGCACTCCCGACTGGCTTATAGTTACATACATCGGATATGTAACCGATACTATTTTATTTAAATCACAAACAGAAATACATATACGCCTTAAGCGAACACCCGAATTGCTGAATGAAGTAGAGATAAAAGATAAACGGCAGGCAACTACATACAGCACACTAGAGGTTTTGAACAGGCAATCGCTGGGAATTGGTGAACTTAAGAAAGCCGCGTGTTGCAACCTGAGTGAAAGTTTTGAGACCAATGCCACTGTTGATGTTTCATACAGCGATGCACTTACAGGTGCGAAACAAATTAAACTGCTTGGTCTGGATGGCTCATACACGCAGATATTAAGCGAACTGCAACCGGGCATTCGAGGGTTGTCAACCAATTCGGGACTGGCACACATTCCCGGCACTTGGGTTCAATCCATAGACATTACCAAAGGCATAGGCTCAGTAGTAAACGGATACGAATCGATGGCCGGACAGATAAATATAGAACTTTTGAAGCCCGAAAAGGCAGATCGATTTCACCTGAATGTATATGCCGGAGACTGGGGAAGATACGAAGCAAATGTACACGCTGCACACAGATTGAATAAGAATTGGAGCACCTTACTGCTTAGTCATGCCAGTACCATTGCAGCAAAAAACGACTTTAACAGCGATGGTTTCATGGATATGGCAACCGGTGTACAATACGGAGCGCTTAACCGATGGAAATACGAACAAACCGGAAAACTCATGTCGGATTTTGGAGTATTTGTAAACTATGACGAGCGCAATGGAGGCCAGCTGGCATTTCGTGGTGAAGACGACAATACAAATCGATTATTTTACGGTGTTCAAACGCGCTCAACACATGCTGAAGCTTATGGTAAGGTTGCAATTGGATTTAGCGGGCAACCTTATAAAAGTCTTGGTATACTAGCTAACAGCAGGCTGTATAGGTACAATGCCACGTTCGGATTAAAAAAGTATGATGGGAATGAAAAGAGCTTGCATAGTAGTATGGTATATCAAACCATTATCAAAACAAGTGAGCACAAACTTAAAACTGGAATATCGTTTATGAACGACCGATATCATGAAAGCTACAACGATTCTGTTTTTACCCGAAATGAAGTTGTACCCGGAGCGTTTGCCGAATACAACTACGATAACCTGAGCAACTATTCTCTACTTATTGGCATGCGGATAGATTACCATAACCTATTTGGCACACTTATCAATCCAAGGGCACATCTGAAAATTAATTTAGCACGTGCATCGGTGCTACGATTATCGGCCGGTCGAGGTATGCGAGTAGCCAACGTATTTGTTGAACACGCTGCCGTAATGGCCAGTAACCGAAGAATTGTTGTTCGGGAAGCGTTTAAACCCGAAGTATCGCAAAATTTCGGTACATCGATTACCCATAAATTCAGGCTATTTAGGCGTACTGCTACAATTGTAGCCGATTACTATTATACCCGTTTTGAAAATCAGGTAGTAGCTGATTTGGATTTGCGCAGCGATGAATTGCACTTCTATAATCTCGCTGGATTGTCGTATTCACACAGTGCGCAAGCCGACTTTGTATACGAACCCGTAAAGCAGCTCGAACTACGTGTGGCTTACAAATGGCAAGATGTAAGAACTACATACCACGGCATACTGATGCAGCGTCCGCTGGTAGCCCGAAGTAGGGCTTTGATAAACATCGGATATGCCACACGTTTCGAAAAGTGGAAATTTGACTATACACTAAAGTGGTTTGACCGTATGCGTATACCGGCTGTAATTGATCATGGAAGTCACCGAATAGCCGGCCGATATTCACCAGATTATTTTGTGCACATGGCACAAATAACAAAAAAGTTTAAACACATAGAATGGTATGCAGGAGGCGAAAATTTATTTGCGTTTATGCAGCACCAACAAATTGCTGACGCGGCCAATCCGTTTGGCCCTAATTTTGATGCCTCGCTTATTTGGGGGCCGGTGATGGGAAGAGTATGGTATACAGGTATTCGTTTCACAATTAAATAACAAGAACAATGAAAACAATCAACTTAAATATTTTATTACTGAGCTTATCAATCAAAGCAGCAACCGCACAAACAGCGGTAAAAGACTCCATCGTAAACAGCGATGGAACAGTGACCATTCAGCTAAAAACATCATCGGTTTGCGAGATGTGTAAAGAAACCATCGAAAAAGCGTTAGCCTATGAAAAGGGAATAAAATCATCCGACCTCGTTGTAGACTCAAAAGTACTAACGGTAGTGTACGACCCTCGAAAAACAAACTCTATTAAAGTTAAAGTAGCTGTATCCAAAAGTGGTTACGATGCCGATGAATGGCCTGCTGACCCGAAAGCCTATGAAAGGTTGCATTCCTGCTGCAAGAAAGACAGTGCTCATTAAGCTAAAAGCATTGATTTTCAATGCATCAAAACATATCCACAAATTTCCAAATACGTGTGTAAGCGGTTAATATTGAAGGTTGCGTAGCCACAGCTATGCAGCCTTTTTTTTAATACCACAGCAACGATAATTTAACCTTTTATGCATTTAGCCATTGCCGGAAACATAGGATCGGGAAAGACAACACTTACAACCCTGCTTGCCCGCCATTACAAATTTGAACCTCACTACGAAGATGTGGAGGATAACCCTTACATCAGCGATTTTTATGAAGATATGCAACGTTGGTCGTTCAACCTGCAGATATATTTTTTAAATAGCCGTTTCAGCACAGTGCAACAGATACAAAAAGGCAAAAAAAAGGTGATTCAGGACCGTACCATTTACGAAGATGCATTCATCTTTGCTCCAAACTTGCATAGCATGGGGTTAATGAGTACGCGTGATTTCGAAACATATCAACGGCTTTTTGAATCCATGACCTCAGCAATTAAGCCCCCTGATTTGCTCATTTACCTACGTGCATCCATACCTACCCTAGTGAATCAGATACAAAAACGTGGCCGCGATTACGAAGATTCCATAAGGCTCGATTACCTGCGTAGGCTAAACGAGCGCTACGAAGCCTGGATTTCAACGTACAGGCATAAGTTACTTATCATAGATGTTGAAAATCTAAATTTTGCAGAAAAACCTGAAGACTTAGGGTTGGTCATCAATAAAATTGAAGCTGAAATTAACGGTTTGTTTTAAACCCTATGATTGTGCTACGTGATGCGGAGTTGACTGATGCTGCAGCCATTGCAGAAATTTACAACGAATCCATATTGAATAGCACGGCTACATTCGATACCGAAACAAAAACAACCGAAGACCGCAAAGCGTGGCTCATGCAGCACAACGCAAAGTACCCTGTAGTGGTGGCCGAAATTAGCGGAACTGTTGTAGGTTTTGCTTCCTTATCGCGCTGGAGTGAACGTACTGCGTATGATAACACAGCTGAAATCTCCATTTACATTTCTCCCGAGCATAGAAGCAAAGGCATTGGTAAAAAGCTTATAACTATGATTATGGAGAAGGGCCGGAATGGCGGGCTTCACTGCTTACTTTCGCGCATTACAGAAGGAAACGAACACAGTATATACTTGCATACACAAGCAGGTTTTACTACTATTGGGGTGATGCGTGAAGTGGGTGAAAAGTTTGGACGAATTCTGGATGTAACGCTGATGCAGTTCATCTACTAATTGCCTGCTGCCTTACGCAGTGTAAAACCGAATGTTGTTCCCTGGCTAAGCGTACTGCGCACATTGATTGTTTGCCCATGCGCTTCAATTATGTGTTTTACAATTGCTAAACCTAAACCCGTACCTCCCGGACCACTCTCGCGGGCACGGCTTTTATCAACCCTGTAAAAACGTTCGAAAATGCGGGGTAAATGTTCCTGCGCAATGCCTTCTCCGTTATCACCAATTTCCACAAGTATGTTTTCATCCATATCGTAGTAGGCTGCGGTAGTAGTTCCCATTTCCTTTCCGTATTTAATGGAGTTCAGTACCAGATTAACCAACACCTGCCTTATGCGGTACTTATCTGCTGAAACAAAAAACGGTTTGTTACAGCCTTCCTTTACGATGAGCGCAATGCCCCTATCTTTTGCACGTACTTCAAGCTGTTCGTATACATCTTTCACCAATGCATTGATATCAAATCTCTCGCTTTCTACAACCAGCTCACCCGCCTCAAGTTGGGAAATGGCCAGCAGGTCGGCAACCAGATCGCTAAGACGATCGGCACTCTTTGCTGCCTTTTTCAGAAAACGAAGATTTACTTCGGGATCATCGATGGCTCCGTCAATAAGCGTGTGTATATACCCCTGAATGTTAAAGATGGGCGTTTTTAACTCATGCGAAACATTTCCTAAAAATTCTTTGCGGAAATCGGCCAGCTTTTTCAACTCGTCCATTTGTTCTTTCTGGTCGAGCGCCCAATTAATCACTTCCTTATTCATATTGGCAATGGGATCTGTACGCCAGTCGAAGTTACTTAGTTTGGCATCGTACTTCTGTGTTTTCAAGCTGTGTATGGTCTTATAAATCAGCTTTATTTTTTTATAAATGAAGTATTCAAGCGAATAAAAAAACAGTATGAAAGAAAATAGTAATGTGGCAAATGCCGCCACTAATGCGGGTGTTGCATCAAAACCGTCAATGATAAAGGTGGTGAAACCAACAAAAGCCGAAAGTATTAGGGATATGAACAGCGCAACAGTGACAGGTTTCGGGTTTCTAATCATAGGTGCAACATCTTATCAGGCTTCAAATTTATAGCCCACACCTTTTACCGTACCGATGTAGTCGTCACCAATTTTCTCGCGCAACTTACGAATATGAACATCAATGGTGCGGTCTACTACCAGCACCTCATCGCCCCACACTTTTTCGAGTATGTATTCGCGTGTAAAAACCTTGCCCGGCTTGCTGGCCAATAGGTATAGCAATTCAAACTCTTTGCGTGCAAGTTGTATTTTGCTGCCGTGTTTATACACTAGAAATGTTTCGCGGTCGATAACGATATCGCCAACGGTAAGTTTGGCTTCCATTACTTCCTTGCTCTTTCTTCTTAGAATGGCATTAATACGGCTTATGAGTACACGTGGCTTAATGGGTTTAGAGATGTAATCATCGGCACCGGCATTAAAGCCTGCGATCTCTGAGTACTCCTCTGACCGTGCGGTTAAAAATACGATAAACGTTTTTTCGAAATCACTGTCTGATTTAAGCTGCTTACACGCTTCGATACCATCCATTACCGGCATCATTACATCAAGCAGAATTAAATCGGGTTTTATTTTACGTGCTACATCTATAGCTTCTTGTCCATTGTGAGCCAAATGAACATCATAACCTTCTTTTTTCAGGTTGTATTGAATAAACTCCAGAATGTCGTTTTCATCATCAACCACAAGGATTTTGTAGGTAGTATCCATGTCTGTTTTTTTTTGTAACATTCGGCTATGGTTCTTTCTCCAATATTAAGTAATGATTAACTTAATGTAAACACCCATTCGTATCTACCTAAAAATTTGTTTTAACTGATCTTCGAGTGCCTTGCCACGAAGATTTTTAGCTATAATTTTTCCATCCTTATCAAGCAGCACAGCAAAGGGTATTCCCTCTATATTGTACTGACTCACTACAGATGAATTCCATTTCTGTAGGTCACTTACGTGTGTCCACAGCAATTTATCATCGTTAATGGCTTTTACCCAAGCGTCACGATTATCATCAAGCGACACACTGTAAATGTCAAAACCTTTTGATTTATATGTGTTATACATGCGCACCAAATTTGGACTTTCCATACGGCAAGGCTGACACCAGCTTGCCCAAAAATCGACCAAAATATATTTTCCGCGCATAGAAGACAGGGCAATGGTTTTACCATACGGGTCATTCATTACTATATCCGGTGCTGCCTCACCTTCTGCTGTTTTCCTGAGCGTTTCTACTCGCTGGTGATGCATTTGAGCATACTTTGACGATGAAAATCGTTCGAACAGCCTCTTATCCACTTCGTTGAAGAAAGCAAAGTCAGCCTCAGGCATTAGAAAATTGGTAAGAAAATAAGGAACCAAACTTTCGGTGTTAGTGAGGGCAAATGCCTTCAGCTCTTCACTGCGTTTTTTCATAATCGTATCGTATTCGGCACGCAGCCTGTTTTGTTCCGTCACACTGGGCACTTCAGTACCCATAGACGCATATTTTGTTTCCAGGTTTCGTACTTGTTGCATGTATGTGTTGTTTATCTGCAACAATTTTTTCAGTTCTTCGCTATCGGCCGAACCGGCTACTCCGTATACCTCGGGCTGCGTAGCATCAATAGATAAAGTGATGTCAGCCACTGAATCGAGTAAAAGCGCCACCGCACCCTTTGGCAAATTGATGATTGCGAATGTTTTTTCACTTACGTTTCCACTAAATTCAAACGTTCCATCGCTATTTACCGTAGCGGTATCTAATAAAACAAGTCCCTGGGTGGTTAGTTCACTTAGTGTAACAGTTGATTCCGTATTGTTTTTAATGGTTCCCTTAACCTTAAATCCGGTATGTGTCACAGACTTATTTGTACATGAAAAAAGTAAAAATAGGCTGATTATGCCAAGTAGTTTAGAGCTCATAAAACGCATAGTTAAAATGTTATAAGTTATCAAGTGTATCTTTTACCAATTTATTGGCCAGTTTAGGGTCAGCCTTGCCTTTGCTAAGTTTCATCACTTCGCCCATAAATAAGCCTATAAGTGACGTTTTACCATTTTTGTATTCGGTTACTTTTTCAGGGTATCTGGATACGGCTTCATTCACTAGTTCCTGCAAAGTATCTGAGTTTTGCTCCTGCATCAGGTTTAAGCTCTCGGCCAGTTCGGCTGCTGACTTATGATGCTCATTAAGCATAGCCGGGAAAAGCCGCTGAGCAGCAGCCGAATGACTTAATTTTCCGGCATCAATCAGTTCTATAATCTCAGCAATTTTAGAGGGCTGCAATACAAAATCACGAATATCAAGCGCTTGTTCATTTAGGTATCCTTTAATATGAACCATTAACCAGTTGGCTGCTGCTTTTACGTGCGATGTATGTTTGAGCAGTGTTTCAAAGTACTCGGCTATATCACGACTTTCGGTAAGCACTGCGGCATCGTATTCATTTAACCCATACTGGAGTGTAAATTTGTTAAACAATTCTTTGGGCAAAGCGGGCATTTGAGCCTTCACCCCGTCAATAAACGATTGTGTAATATGCAAAGGGGGCAAATCAGGTTCAGGAAAATAGCGGTAATCGCTGGCTCCTTCCTTGGTACGCATAACAATCGTTGTGCCTTTCATGGCATCAAACGTGCGCGTTTCCTGGTATATCTTTCCGTTATCTTCGAGTGTTTCAATTTGCCGTTTAATTTCAAAATCAATGGCACGCTGTACATTGCGAATAGAATTCATGTTTTTCACTTCCACCTTGGTTCCAAAAGCTTCTGCTCCCTTCAATCGTACTGAAACGTTTGCATCGCAACGCATCGAGCCCTCTTCCATATTTCCATCACAAATTTCGAGGTAGCGAACAAGCCTGCGTATTTCTGTTAAATACTGATAAGCTTCTTCACCGGTTCGTATATCGGGTTGCGAAACGATTTCGATAAGTGGAGTTCCAGCGCGGTTGTAGTCAATGAGGGTATCGTACACGTCCTGATCATGCATACTTTTTCCGGTATCCTCCTCCATGTGAATGCGTGTAAGTCCGATGCGCTTCTCAGTTCCGTCTTTGAGTTTTATATCTACAAAACCGTTTCGGCAAATGGGTGTGGTATCCTGTGAAATCTGGTAGCCTTTGGGCAAATCGGCATAAAAATAGTTTTTGCGTGCGTAGTAATTAAACTCTGAAATATCGCAGTTCAGCGCAAGGCCTATTTTAATTGCATTATGCACAGCCTGTCGGTTGTGAACGGGCAGAGTTCCGGGGTGACCAAGCGATACCGGACTTACCTGTGTATTGGGCATTGCACCATATTCAGTTGCATCACTGCTAAAGGCTTTGCTGCGTGTAAGCATTTGGGCGTGAACCTCCAGTCCTATAACGGCTTCGTATTTTGAGTAATCAATCTGCATAATGTGTATAAGTGCGGGCAAAAATAGGTCATTTTTTAATGAAAACAGACCATGTTTTACTGCCGGTAAAACGTGCATTTACATGGTTCACAGCGAGGCCAGGTAGGCATTCACATTATTCTCAATGCGTGATTCGATATGCGAATAATCGCCTCGCTCAAACTGCCTGCCTGTTATATGCTCGTACAATTCGATGTACCGGTTTGTAATACTTTCCACAAACTCGTCCGACATGTCGGGCTGAATTTGTCCTTCTTTGCCTTGAAATCCATTTTCAATCAGCCACTGCCGAACAAATTCCTTGGATAGTTGGCGCTGTTGCTGATCTTTATTCTGTATAGCCTCGTAGGTATCTTTATAAAAATACCTGGACGAATCGGGAGTGTGAATTTCATCAATGAGGTAGATGGTATCACCATTTTTACCAAATTCATATTTGGTATCGACCAGGATCAGGTTTTGCTTCTCCGCAATCGTTTTCCCCTGCTGATACAAGGCGTGTGTGTACTTTTCAAGCGTTACATAATCAGCTTCGCTCACTAGTCCCTGCTTCAGTATTTCATCACGCGAAATATCTTCATCATGTCCGTGGCTGGCCTTAATAGTCGGTGTAATAATGGGCTCCGGGAAAGGGTCATTTTCGCGCATGCCATCCGGCATGTGTACACCACAAATGGTACGTTTACCCGATTTGTATTCGCGCCAGGCATGGCCTGAGAGATAACCACGAATAACCATTTCTACTTTAAGTGCATGGCAGGCAATACCTACTGTAACATTAGGGTCGGGGCTGGCCAGTTTCCATACCGGAACTAGTTGGGCTGCCTGATCCAGAAAGTAAGATGCAATCTGATTAAGAACCTGCCCTTTGTAGGGAATTGCACGTTTTAAAACCACATCAAATGCCGAAATTCTGTCGCAGGCAATCATCACTAGCCATTGGTCTTTGATGTAATACACATCACGAACTTTACCTCGGTAAAAATTTTTCTGATGCTTAAAAAAGTAGTGCGTGGATACTAATGCATTTTCCATTATTCAACTGGGTGTTCAGGGTTATTGTAGTGATCGTAAGCTTTGATGATGTCCTTCACTAATCTGTGTCGAACTACATCTTCAAAGGTGAGGTACGTAAAATTTATGCCTTTAATAGCGTGAAGAATATTAACCGCTTTGAGCAAGCCGGATTGAGTTCTTCTGGGCAAATCAATCTGCGTCAGATCTCCTGTGATGATGAATTTAGCATGCGGACCCATGCGAGTTAAAAACATTTTCAGCTGCAAATCGGTTGCATTTTGGGCTTCATCCAGTATGACGTATGCATTATCAAGAGTACGGCCGCGCATAAAGGCCATAGGAGCTATTTCAATAACGCGGGTTTCTATATACTGCTTCAATTTATCGGGAGCAATCATGTCGTCAAGTGCATCGTAAAGCGGTCTTAGGTAGGGATCTATTTTCTCTTTCAAATCACCCGGTAAAAAACCCAGATTTTCGCCCGCTTCTACAGCCGGACGGGCAAGAATAATGCGCTTGATTTCTTTATTTTTCAGTGCACGAACAGCCAACGCAACGGCTGTGTAGGTTTTACCGGTACCGGCCGGACCGATAGCAAAAACCACATCGTTTTTTTCAACCATGTCCACCATCACCCGCTGATTTGGTGATTTCACTTTGATGACTTTGCCGCCATTTCCGTATAAAATAATGTCGTTTTCAGAAACAGTGCCTGATAAGTCAGAGTCTGGCGACAACTTACGCCCTTCGGCTAAAGCCTCGAGCTGAACTTCTTTAATACTCCCGTATTGTTTGATATGTTCAGAAATGGCGTGAACAATGGCAGCCAGTTTTGCTATTTTGGTATTTTCACCAGTTACCAGTAAGCTAGATCCCCTTGCCACTATTTTTAGCTCAGGAAATTTGCCCTGCAGTACTTTGAGGTTTTTATTCATAACCCCCAGCAAAGCTGTCGGGTCAATGTCTTCAATTACGATTTCTTTGTTTTGCAAGCGGTTATCCGTTTAGTTGTGTCATTTACGGTACAAACGTACGATTTTGTTTATATGTGAAGTCAAAACTAATGTATTTTAGCCACAAAATTAGTGAACCCATTCCCAGTGCAAGCACCCGGCATCAGCATTATCTCCGACTATGGCTATGGCAGCAGCTATTTAGCATCACTACGGGCCGTATTGCACCGGAGTTTTTCGCCTGTATGGCTAGAAGACGTGGCCCATCAGCTGCGTCTGGGCGATGTTAAGCATGCAGCGTATCTTTATAATACAACGGTTAAACATTATCCGGAAAATACGATTCACCTGATTGCTGTTGATTGCAGTCCAATTAAATACACGCATATATGCGTTATACAGCAGCACAATCAGTGGCTGATAGCTTATAAAAACGAATTGCTTTCGCACCTGAAACTTCATGCTGATGCACGGTATGCAGAGTGGCCTGTGAACCGCTTTTCGTTTCATCCTACATTTTCAGAACTAAGTTTGTTTCCCGAAATAATAGGTTTTATTCTGGCTAACTCCATTGAATTTAGCCCAATGCCCGAAATCGCTTCATCGGTAAATTCCGAACGATTGATGGGAAATATGTTAAGAGGCAAAGTAGTACACGTAGATGCAGCAGAAAATATAATCAGCGACATTACCCTCGATGAGTTTACCCATGCCCATGAAACGAATGGCCTGGGTAAGTTCATGATTTTATACAGACGTAAGGAAAAAATCAATCGCATACTCCATCATTATGACGATTTGCAAACGGGAGAATCGCTCGCATTTTTCAATTCCAGCGGATACCTGGAAATATCACAAAATATGGGGAATGCGTCTTCTCTGTTGGGTTTAAAAACGGGCGATACAGTAATTATTGAATTTTATGATAAATAGAATTGTACGTATGTCGTTCGAACCGGATAAAGTGAATGAATTTGTAGATTTATTTAATGCCAGTAAACACAAAATAGCTGCGTTTCCGGGTTGCACATCACTTAAACTTCTGCGCGATGCAAACGAAGAACAGGTTTTTTTTACATACAGCACATGGGAGTCGCAGGAGCATCTTGATGCATACCGAAAGTCTGATTTATTTAAGCAGGTGTGGTCGCGTACACGTGCACTGTTTAATTCTAAACCAATGGCATGGTCAACGCTGGTAACCGATAATGTAAAATGAAGTATCTACTCACATTCTGTTTCATTCATCTTCTTGTACTAGGTTGGGCAAAAACAACCGACTCCCTTACAGTTAAAATCATAAACGGCAAACGATTTATCGTTCATCGTGTTGATGCAGGTCAAACTGCTATGGCCGTTACTCGAAGATATTCTATTACATTGACCGAATTAATTAAACACAACCCACACATAAAGCCCGATAAACTAAAAAAAGGAGAATTGGTTTACATACCGGTTTCAGATAGCTTGAGCTCCGGTGTTACG
>Ga0315902_10004290_pt1 | contig 20677 bp, 18 predicted proteins | sample LakEriMetagenome_9_FD_203523 | JGI IMG/M metagenome (GOLD analysis project Ga0315902, IMG submission 203523) | Freshwater fungal communities from buoy surface, Lake Erie, Ohio, United States - Buoy 12 MA117 | ecosystem: Environmental > Aquatic > Freshwater > Lake > Lake biofilm | place: USA... | reverse complement strand
TGGGCTTCGATGCTGTCCATCACCAGTTCCCCTTCCGGCGTAAGCGGGATCGAGCCGCTGAGGAAAACCATGGTGCCCGAGGCGACGATGGCCTGGCTGTAAGGGCCGATGGCGGCGGGGGCGGCGGGGGTCGCAAAAGCTTCGCGATGCATGCCCCGCAGGTTACCGAAGACCGAGCCCGTGCGAGAGGCTTCTTGGTGCCACATGCAGTGGGCGAATGCTGGCCACGCCGTGGTTGGCCGTCACAATCTGGCCGATCACGCGCTCCACACCGCCGCCGAGGCTCACGCTCACCTGGCCACCCGGAGTGATGTTGTAGCCCTGCACGCCTTTGCCCGCCCGGCCATCCGCAAAGCGGAGTCGCACTTCAGAGTGCTCTTGGTCTTGCTCTCGCAGACTGGTGAAATCCACCGTCATGCCTAGCGCCGGGCGATCCACGTCTGCCCAGAGCAATCCGACCTTGCCCGAGTGGCCCGCAATGAGTTCGCCGGTGGTGCCATCAAACACCCACTGGCCCTTGCCCCCCAGCACCTTGGGCGGGATGGGGTTTCGGTCGGCGGCAAAGAAGTACGACCACGTGCGCAGCTGCGAGTGCTCGACGATCATCAGCGCCAACGTGCTCACGGTGCCCTCATGATCAAAGACCCGAAAGACGTGCTCGAACATATGGAACCGCGTCGTGGCCAAAGTCCGAGTCGGCAAGCTGCCAAAGAACTCGATGTGAGTGGTGGCTTCTGCGCCAAACCGCCCCGTGGGTACGCGGAGTGGAGATAAACGCTCGGGCGTCACGTCCGTACCCGCCTCGCCGTAGCAACCCAAAATCTGCGCCCCGCTCAGGAGGTCCATCAGAATGCCATCCGGGCCAACCCCCACCAATGCCTTACGAAGCGGCAAGGCCTGATCGTCCTTCATCCCCAGCAACACGCCATTCGCGGGCGTGATTTCAAAGCGCAGTAAACCGAGCGCGCCTTGGGAGGTGAGAGCGAATTCGGGGACGGACACGCCCCTTTACCTCGCAATTGATGTGCCAAAGCCCAGCGGAGTGCCCCAAGGACACCCCGCCGGGTTAGGAACTCGCTACAAACTCAAGGAGCGCGATTAGCGCTTCATGTTGATGAGGTCTTGCAGCATTTCGTCCACCGTGGTGACGACCCGCGTATTGGCCTGGAAGCCACGCTGTGTCACGATCAGGTCGGTGAATTCCGTCCCGATGTCCACGTTGGATTGCTCCAAGAAGCCCGCGTTCAATTGGCCTCGGCCACCGCTACGCGGTGCACCGATGACCGGCACCCCGGAGTTATCCGTGTTGCGATACAGGTTACTGCCCTGTCGCTCCAGGCCACCCGGGTTGGAGAAGATCGCCATAGCTATCTGCCCCAGGGAGCGAGTGAGACCGTTGGTGTAGATGCCAGTGATGACGCCGTCGGTACCCACGCTGTAGTTTTGCAGAGAACCCGGAGCGTAACCGTTCTGATTGGCGGCTTGAATCTGCATGCCGGTGGCCAACTGACTGAAGGCCGAGAAGTCCATGTCCACATCAAAGGGCGGGACCCCCGACGCCGGCGGCGGCGTGAACGTGGCCGAACCCGTAGACCCGGAGATGATAGTGCCATCGGTCGGATCAAAGGTCAACGTGCCCGAACCCGTCGCGGTCAAGGTCGTGCCCGCCACGCTCCAGTTCCACGTGTTCGGCGTCGCGCCTTCGGTCAGCGTCACCGTCACGTCGTGCGCACCGCCCAGCGGGTCGTAAACACGCACCAGTGAAGACGTGGTGGCCGTACCGGCTCGGTTGAACTCTCGAGAGTCCAGATTCCCAGCCCAGGTCACTTCAGTGGTCTGCTGCACAGCGGTGCGCTGCCCAATCGGAATCTGGAGGGCACTGGATTCGCCCACCGGGGCGTTTGTGTCAATGGTGCCATCCACCGGATTCGCCGACCAACCCAGTAGGCGTTCGCCCGTCGAGCGGTGTACCAAAAAGCCATTGGCGTCCAAGTCAAACGTGCCGTCCCGAGTGTAGGCAATGCGGTCGCCATTGCTGACGGCAAAGAATCCGTTGCCCTGGATGGCAAAGTCGGTTTGGCGGTTCGTGGCGTTTAGGCTTCCCTGTTCCATATTGGCGTCGGTGCCGCTGGAGAGAACCCCGAGACCGTACTGGACGGGGTTGAGACCCCCGCGGCTTTCGGTCGGGCGCGTGGCCCCCCGAACCGTCTGGGCCATCATGTCGGTGAACGACACACGGGTGCCCTTGTAGGCCGTCGTATTCACGTTGGCCAGGTTGTTCCCGATCACGTTCATGCGCGTTTGTTGCGCTTTGATACTGGCAACGCCAGATAGCATGGCTTGTAGCATAAGTTCCTTTGGTTTTTGATTGGTTGGGCTCCCTTCTCATCAAGAGAGCCCAAGGTCAGGGGTGGATTGCTGTGAGCATTCAGCTCGTTTGCCATGCGTCCCGGAGGGTCAATCCGAGTCCCGCGTGTTTTCCACCAGGAGTGTCGAGTTTTAGGGAAGGTCAAACAATGACGGCAGAGTCAATGTTTGTAAAAACGTTCTCTTTGAGGCTTTGTTGATCCACGGCCGTGATCACCGTTCGGTTCCGAACGCTCACCACCAGGGCCACATCGTCAATCATCACCAGGCTTTCCTTGGCGCCCTTTTCGGCGGCACGGTCGACTCCATTCAAAACCCGTTCCCACTGCGCGCCATCCAGTTGGATGTCACGGCTTTGCATGCGGGTGGCGGCGTGGCCACTCACTTTCAGGCGATCCGAAAGCTGCGTGGCAAAGTCCGGTCCCGTTGTGGTGGCAGGAGCGGCGGCCGGAGCCGTGGGCCGCAGCGCGGTCGGCTGCGTTTGCACCAGCTGCTGGATCTTGGAGTTTTGAATGGGATTCGACATGGCGCTTAGTTCTTCACTTGCTGGACGTGCTTCAGCTGGATTTCGACGCTGCCACCCTTGGCTTCTTCAACCACGAGGTAGGGGTCGCCATCGCGCACCAGGACCTTGGTGACCTTGCCTTCTAGCAGGTCCACCTTGTAGCTATCCTTGGTATCGGGGCGCACGGCCACCACGGTTTTGCCGAGGTAGGAGTTGGCCTGCTGCATGTCCACGCTGGTCTGCAGCTTGCCGAGGCCGTCCACCTGACCGAGTTGCGCGATCTGCGCAAACATCTCCGCATCCTTCATCGGGTCCAGCGGGTTTTGGGTGGACAGTTGCACGGTCAGGAGCCGAATGAAGGTTTCGGTGTTGAATTCACTTCGTCCTTTCTGGTTCGGGTTCCTGAAGCCGTTCATTTGAGTGACGGGATCGATCATGTTCTTAGAGGCGGGTATCCAACCCGAGGGTCGAGGCCGTAGCGGGGCTCGGCGTAGATTCGTAGGTGTCTCCCAGGCGGCTTGCATCGCCAAGGTAAGAGCTGGGGCCAGAATCCGAGAATCTTTGGCCACCAAACGATGGGTTCTGTTGGCTGGCTCCGTCTTGGCCCACATTGAAGTCCATGAGCGAGAAGCCCTTGCTTTCAATGCGCTGGGCCAGTTCCGGGCGCTGTTGCATCAGGGCCGCTGCCAGGCGCTGATCGTTGGTTTGGATATCAGTTTTCACCTGATTCCCTTCCACATTCAGCAGGATATTGACATCACCAAAAGCTTCGGTCGCCAATCGAATCGTGATCGTGCCGGCATGGCGAGCGGTGAGAGCATTCTCCAGTCGTTCGGCCACCTGACGGATGACTTGGTGCCGATCATTTGAATTTTGAAGGTCAATCGATGCTGTTTGTTCGGTTTCCGATGCATTCGCGGTTGCCTTCACCATCGTGGCATCGCCGATCATCGGTGTAGCCAGGTCAGGGTCATCACCCGACTCACCCGGATTGCCGGCTCCGAACTCCATGCCACCACTAGCATCAGCGTTGGCAGCTAGAGCTCCGGCCACGGCTTGATTCGCGATCGGGGCACCGGTGTTGTTCCCACCTTGCGTTGCGGGCTTCAGAGACTCCGGTGCCACTTCCGTGACGGGCTTATCCGCGTAGGTGACTTGCAGAACGGAAACGCCCTGCGGAGACTTGAGGTTTACGGCGGACGGATCCGCATCTGCGTTCGGGGTCGGTTGGGCCGGGGAGCCCGTGAGGACTTCGCCAACCTCAACCTCCGTCAGAGCTTCCGCACTGGCATTGGCCGCAATGTTGGCTTGAGGCACCGCAACCGGAGCAACATCCGGTGCCACCATTTGCGAAACGACGGCAGAAGAAATCGGAAGGGCTGCCGTGGTCAACGGCGCGACAGTAGACGTCGTGGTACTCGTCCACACCGCCAGGTCAGCCGTCGAAGGCATGCGCGGGTCTTGGCCGCCCCATGGCAACGGGACCAGACCAAGCGGGTCCAACAACGGATGCGCGACGCCCCCCTCTCCGGGTTCTTCACTAGCCAGGGTCTCCACCGATGGCGTCTCGCCTTCCGGACTCTGGGCCAGCTTGCTATCGGGGTCAACTTCAGGACCCTGATTCGCTTCCAGAGCGGGTCGGACCGATTTCTCATCCAGGACTTGTTCAAAGTCCGGCTTCGAGCTCGTATCTCGACTTTCCGGGAGGGGACTTACCTCGGCCTTGACCCCCAAAATCGGGTTCAAAGCAACGCTCGTCATGTTACGATGAGAGTTTCCTCCACGATGTGTATCGGACCAAGGGGCCGCGCTCTTTAGGGCAACCTCAAAAATAAGCTAAACTGGGCGGGTCAGAAGAGCTTGGTTTGAAGGGGCATGACCTCCCTTCCTGAGCCAGCTTCGGACAATGCGCAAGGCGACACAAATGGCCCGGAAAACAAAGCAGGACGCGACCCCCACGAATTTATCGACCCCCACTGACCCGACACCAAACCCCGAAGAGTCAACCGAAACGAAACCCGCCCGGCGCACGCGCCGCCCACCCAGCGATGAAATCACCATCGAGCCGGTGGCCAAGCCGCGCCGAGGGCGAACCCCCAAGGCGAAAGCCGAGCCCGAAGCCGCACCTGAGGCGGCTCCGGTAGCCACCGCCCCGGCCAAGTCTCGCCGGACGAGCGCCAAGAGTGCGACCAAGCCCGAGCCGGAAGTGACCGAAAGCGCCCCGGCGCCGAAGCCGAACCGCGGCCGTGTCAAGGCAGCGCCCGCCCCGGAAACGAAGGAAGTAGAAACCACCGCCAAGGCGGCCAAGGCCACCATGGCTCCCGCGCGTCGCACGGCAAAGACGGCGAAAGCGCCGACCAGCGAACCCTCCGCATTTCTGGAATCGCTCGGCTTTGCCGGTCTTTCCTGGCGACCCAAGTCGGCTGGCCCCGTGCCCACCGACGCGGACGAATCCACGACCGAAGCTCTGGCTGAGGGCGATACCGAGACGGAAAGCAAGCCCAGTGCGCGCAACGAGCGCCAGCGGGGACGCAACCGCCGGAGCCGACGCAACGATGCGCCTTCGGAAGAAGTGACGCAGGACGCAGCGCCGACCGACGAGGACACCTCCGAGGAGGCTAAGCCCGCCGCCCGAACCGACAACCGCGAGGACAAGGAACGACGCGGCCGCCGCAACCGACGCCAAGAAGAACCCAAGGACACCGATACCGACGCCCCCGAAGCCAGCGACGAAGAAGCGCCGGCCCGCCCGAGGGCCCGGTTCCGCGAACGCCCGGCCCCCAAGGCCGCCGTGGTGGCTCCGCCCGAACCGGTGGTACCGGTCCGCGAACCCATCGCCATCCCGCTGGATGCCCCGCAAGTCGTGGTCCGCGATGGCGTGCCCATCCTCACTAAGAATCAAAAGGCCCTCGCGCCGCACTTCTTCTTCGCCGCCGCCCTCGAGCCCAAGCGACTCGAAACGGTGAAGGAAGAGATCAAACTGGCCGCCGAACACGGCACCCACCTGATCTCGCTGCTGGTGGAGCTCGAAGTCAGCGAAGCCATGGTGGACGATGCCGTCTCGATGGCCGCCTACCTGCTTAAGCAAGTCACCGAGGTCAACCCGCAGGCGCTGGTGCAGTTCCGTGTGGCCTTTGTGGCACCCAAGGATTGGGAAAAGAATTACAAGAACGCCCGGTTTATCGGCGAAGATGGCATGCTCGCCGACCCGAGTGTCAGCGACGACGCCTTCTGGAACGACGCCGAGGACTGCCTTGCTCGCTTCATCCGCAAGCTCCGCAAGATGCCGTTTGCCGACCATGTGCTGGGCATCCACCTGGAGCGCGGCGAGTGGTTCTTCCCCATGGACGGAGGCTACGATAACTCGATTTCGTCCACCGAGAAGTTCCGCCAGTGGCTTCGGGCGCGCTACCGCAACGATGTGGTGACCCTCCGCGCCTCGTGGTTCGATGGCAGTGCCGATTTCGACACGGTGCAGATCCCGCCGATGACCGAGCGGCGCAGCCTAGAAGAAACCTTCGTTCGCACCGATCGCAAGTCGCGGCGCTGGGTGGATTACCACCTGTTCCTCAGCGACACCACGCACGAGCGGATTACCAACTTGGCCTACTGCGTCAAGAAGGAATCCGAAGGCACCTACCTGGTCGGCGTTAGCTACGGTTACACCTTCGAGTGGTCGCACCCCTACAGTGGCCACCTGTCCCTCGGCAAGCTCCTCCGCTGCGCCGATGTGGACTACATCGCCGGCCCGCCGAGCCACGAAAGTCGGCTTCCTGGCGCCCTGGCGGCCTTCCCCGGCCCGATGGACAGCTTCGCTCTCAATGGCAAGCTCGCCCTCTCGGAAGAGGATTACAAGACGCCGATCAGCGGCCGCGAAGAGCCAGACTCCTACAACCCGGTCATCAAGACGCCGCAGGCACTTGAGAACGTCCACTGGCGCGGTGCCGGCCTCACGCTGGCCCACGGTGGCGGCAACGTTTGGATGGACACCTGGGGCAACGGCTGGCTCAACAGCCCGGGCATCTGGGCGCGGGCGGAGAAGATTCAGGCCGCGCAGCGCATGCGCATGCAGGCTCCGATGACGGCCCCGGATGTCGCGTTGCTCATTGACGAGCGTTCACTCGCTTACCTTGCCGACCGCGAAGCTTTTGACGACCTGGTGAAGCAAGTGCGCGAGTCCTTGCTCCGCTCGGGCCTCAGCGTGGGTTGCTACCTCATCAGTGACCTCGCCCACCGCGAAAACTTCCCCGAAAGTCGCCTCTACGTCTTCGTGAATGCGTGGGATGTGCGGCCCGAAGTCCGCAGTGCCATCAAGTCGCGCCTGCAGCGCGACAACAAGGTCCTTTTCTGGCTCTACGCGGCTGGCCTCTTCGAAGCCGGACGCGAAAGCCTGGAACGAGCGCGCGAAATCACCGGCATCGCCATTCGCCCGCAGCCGTTCGCCAGCCGCAGCGGCACCACGCTCCTCAACACCCGTGAACCCCTGTGCCAAGCCCTGGACGAGCGCAAGCTTGCCGAAGGCGGCACGCTATCGCCGAGTTACTTCGCCATCCCCGAGGTTGGTGTGTTGCTGGGTGAATACAGTTCCACGGGTCTCCCCAGCTTTGTGGTCAGTCCGTTCGATGAGGACCCGGACCGCAGCAAGCACTGGCTGTCCGTCTTCCTTGGCGAACCGATCGTTAGCCCGGCTCTGTTCCGCGAACTCGGTACCATCGCCGGCGCCCACGTTTGGTCCTTCGATGACGACGTGATTTGGGCTCGCCCGCCATTCCTCACCATCCACGCCAAGGGCACCGGCCCGCGCACCATTGCGCTGCCGGACCAGTGGTCGGCTTACAACCTGGTCAGCAACGAATGGGTGACCGTGGAGAACCACGCCGTGCGCTTCCATGCGCTCGATGGCCACACCTACTCGTTCCTGGTCGGCATGCGCGGCGATATCGAAGCCTTGCTGAAGGGTGCTAACGATGGAGACGACGCCGTGGACGTGCAAACGCTGCGCGCCAACCAACCGGGTCACGCCAATGCCATGGACCTCGACGTGCCGATCATGCAACTCGGCGAATGGGTGGAGGAAACCTGGAGCGAAGACCTGGCCGATGACTTCCTGCTCAAACCGTCGTTCCTGGAAATTGACCGACGCCAGGAAGAAGCCATCGCCATCCAAGATGAGATGGACCCCGACCGCCGGCGACGCAACAACCGTCGCAACCGACGCAACCGGGGCGGCCAAGAAGAAGGCACTCGACGTGGACGAGAGGGCGCGGATCGTCAAGAGGCCGAACCGGATTCGATCAACGTTTTCTTCCGCAAGCGAGACTAAGGCATGGCAGCGTATCGAAGTGGTTTTGTCGCCGTAGTCGGTCGCCCGAACGTGGGCAAGAGCACAATGGTGAACACCCTGGTGGGCGAAAAAATCAGCATCGTCTCCGACAAGGTGCAAACCACTCGGCGGCGCGCCCTCGGCGTGTTGACCACCGGCGAATACCAAATTGCGTTCATCGATACGCCGGGCATCCACGCCCCGCACCACCGGCTGGGCCGCGCCCTCAATGAGACGGCCAAAACCTCGTTGGTCGATGCGGACGTGGTGCTGGTGGTCGTGAATGGCGGCCAAGACCCCACCGCCGAAGACCGGCAGATCGCCGAGCTCATGCGCCAATCCAACCTGATTGGCGAAAAGCGCGCCCATCCCGTCATCTTGTGCATCAACAAAATGGACTTGCTGAAGGCGCACTGCGTGGAGCCCCGCTGGGCTGCCTTCCACGAGCTGTTCGAACCTGATGACGCCATCATGACGTGCATGACCAAGGAGCACAACCTCAAGGAATTGGTGGCGCTCTTGGTCAGCAAGCTGCCGGAGGCCGCGCCCATGTACGACGAGGACACCTATACGGACCAGTCCATGCGCACCCTCTCCGCCGAGATCGTGCGGGAGAAAGCCATCCGTCAGCTCCGCCAAGAAGTTCCCCACGCTCTTGCCACCTACGTGGAAGAGTGGGAAGAGGAAGAACGCCGCACCGTTATAAGTTGCGTTCTGCTCTGTGAGACCGAAGGGCAAAAAGCCATCTTGATTGGCAAACGCGGCAAGATGCTACGAACCATTGGCACCGAGGCCCGCCTGGAGATTGAAAAGTTGATTGAACGCCCCGTGTTCCTGGAATTGTTTGTGAAGGTGCGCACAGATTGGCGGCAAAGTGAGCGCCACCTGCGTGAACTCGACTATCTGAATGGGGGATAATCGCGGCGTGCGCGTGGTGATGCTTTCCTGGGAATACCCGCCCCGCATCGTTGGGGGCATCAGCCCGCACGTTTACGAACTCTCCCCCGAACTGGTGAAGCGCGGGATCGAAGTCCACGTCGTCACCAAATCCACCCCCAAGGCCCCCAACGAAGAGATTGAGGCCAGCGGCGTCCACGTGCACCGCGTGGACCTCGCCCGCGAGCCCGTCAACTTCGTCGACGAAATCCAGCTGCTCAACAAGGCCACCGACCTCCGTTGCCGCCAACTGCTGGAAGATTGGCGCGAAGAAGGCCGCCCCACGCTGTTCCACGCCCACGACTGGCTGAGCTTAGACAGCGCCCGCGAGCTGAAGTACGAATACCAACTGCCGATGGTGGCGACGGTGCACGCCACCGAGCAAGGTCGCCACGGCGGCATCCACAACGATCTCAGCCGATACATCCACGAACAGGAGTACTGGCTGACCTACGAAGCCTGGCGTGTCATTGTCTGCTCGCAGTTCATGCGGCAAGAGGCGCACCGGCTCTTTGCCTGCCCCTACGACAAGATTGATGTCGTCTTCAATGGCGTCAACGCTGAGAAGTTCCAGTTCGAAGCCACCGACGCCGAAATCGCCGAGTGGCGCGGCCGCCTGGCCCGCCCGGACGAGAAGATCGTCATGTACGTCGGTCGGTTTGTACGGGAGAAAGGCATTCATGTCTTGCTCAACGCCGCATCGGTGGTGCTGGCCGAGGAACCCAACACGAAGTTCGTGATCGTGGGCGGCGGCGACCGCACCAACCTGGAGCGGTTTGTGCGCTGGTACGGCCTGCAGGATAAGGTGCTGTTCACCGGTTTTATGGCGAATCGCTCCCTGCACCAGCTGTATCGCGTGGCGGATGTGGCCGTCTTCCCTTCGCTTTACGAGCCCTTCGGCATTGTGGCGCTGGAAGGCATGGCCGCCGGATGCGCGGTGGTGGCCAGCGATGCGGGCGGACTGAAAGAAGTGGTGCTGCACGACGTGAGTGGCACCAGCACTTACGCCGGCGATGCGGGCAGCCTGGCCTGGGGCATCTTGCGCGTCATCCGCGACCCGGCGCGCGCGCAGAGGCTAAAGGAAAACGCAGATAAGCGCCTGCAGACCGATTTCCACTGGCGCAACCTGGCCGAGCAAACCCACAATGTCTATGACCGCGTGTGGAGAGAATTCCTGGAAAGCCCGTGGGCGGAGCGCACGCTTTGGCCGATCCACCCCAACGCCGACGAAATGGCAGCTCGCCTGCGGGTGAAGGAGAAGGCCAAGACCGGCGCTTTCGTGCCGAATCCGGCCCCCATCGTTCCGGCCCCCGAGGTCAAGCTTGACCCTGATGCGGCGCTCGCCGCCGGAAAGCCGGAAGCCCTCGAAGAAGAATCGTAGTCCTCTCCATCCTTCCCGAGGGCTTGAGCGATTTCCTGGGCGGGGTCAGCTCCCCGACGACCAGGTTTTCGCAGCGTTCCAGGCTGTGTTTTGGGCGATCTGGGCGTTCATCGAGTACTCGCTGTCACCACCGCCGCCACCGCCGGATTCAAATCCGGACTGGGCACCGATGCCCCATTCGTTCAAGGCTTGGTCGAACTGCGCGGCCAGCATCATCCGTTGCTCCGCCGAGGCCCCCATCCACTGCTGTCGCAGTCCTGCGTAGAGCTTGGGCGCATCGAAAAAGAGCAATTGAGCTTGGGCATCCATGGTGGGGAGCTCTTGCAGAATCCCCATCCGTACCTGGTTGATGTCGTCCATCGTTACGCCTTCGGTCGGGCGGCCCGCGGCGTTCCACATGAACCACAGCATCTCCATGAGGGCGTCAATATCGCCTTCACTGATGTCCTGATCCCACTCTTCCTTGGTCGGCGCTGGGCGGCCACGCGCTGCACCGAAGCCCGGCGTCGGGTAATCGCATCCCACATCACTTGGGCGTAGCCAATGCCCATTTCGGCCCCGCGCGAGAACGCTTGCTCGAACACGGCGCGGCCTTCGTTTCGGCTTTGCTCACGCTCGGCCTCCGTGCCCGTGGTCAAGGTTTTCAGCAGTTCCGCACCCTGCAGGGCCAGCACTTGCTTGCCTTCGGCATCGGCGGCGTCGTAATACTCGATGAACCGGGCGCGGGTGGCTTCAAATTCGGCTTCCGTCATCTGGATGTCGAATAGGATCAATGACCGTGACGAAGTCCGCCACCGAGCCGTAGGTGAGCGGCGGCTGCCCCGCCACGATCACCTTGCTGGGGGATTCGCGCTGGAAGTTGCCATCCACGCGCTGCTCCACGGTGCGCATCGCGCCTTGATTTAGGAATCCTCCTTGGCGACCTCCGCCCGAGGTTGCTGCGCCACCGGCGCCACGCGCCAAGGGCGTGCGGCCCTCTACCGATACCGTCTGGGCGGCCTCGTCCATGGCTTTGAATCCGGCCGAATCACTGGCCTTGGCGTAAGGCATGATGACCAGCGCATGGTTCTGCCCGCACACGGCTAGAGCGTAGCCTTTCCAGGCCTGCCCGTCTTCGTCCTTAAACTCCAGCGTGAGCTTGGTGGCCTTGCGCCCTTGGTAGGTGGTTTCGGCGCGACTCTGCTTTGTCACCGTGGCCTCGGCAGAGACGAGTTGAATCGTCACGTCCAGCAGGGCCTTGTTCACTGTGGGGTGCTGGCTGGCATCAAACGGCTCAGGAGACTTATACGAGAGGATGTCCACATGGGGACTTTCCTCGTTCTGAGGATTCGTGATCTCGGTGAGGAAAGCCCCGTCGCCAAGGTCGTAACGTTCCACCTTGTAGCCACTCGGGACATCAATCGCAAACGCGCCGCCCGGATCCGAGTAGCCCGCCGCCGAGCTGACGACCGCCGCTAACAGGAATGCACGCAAGAGCATGCCTGAGAGTGTATTGGCCCGATGATCAAGATGTCACGAACTGGTCTATTTCTGTCGCTTCTCAACCATTGATGGCGAACCATGACAAGTTTCGCACCCTTCCTTGCCTCCCCATCGGCTCACTATGAGTCTTCGGACCACATAGACGAACGCCGCCAAGATCGCGGTTCCGACTACAAATGCGTCCATCAGGCCACGCCTCGGAACAGCTGATACGTCACGATGGCGAAAAGATACGCCAGCACCGTCATGTAGCCAAACGCGAACCAAGCCCACTTGGCGCTCTTCGTTTCCGCCTGGATCGTCGCGACCGTGGTGAGGCACTGACAGCACAGAGCAAAGAACACCATCATGCTCAGGGCATTACCCAAGTTCATCAGGGGCGTGCCGTCCGGGCGCGTAGCCGTGGCCAGCGCCGTGCGCAACTCCTTCGAGTCCTCCCCTTCGCCCATCCCAAAGATGACGCTCATCGCCCCCACCACCACTTCTCGCGCCGGGAAGGCCGCGACCAACGAGGTCGTCAGGCGCCAGTCAAAGCCCGCAGGTTCAAAGGCCGGCGCCAACGCGCGACCGAAGCGACCCAAGAACGATTGCTCCAGCTGATACTGCGCTTCAAAAGTCTCCAGCGAGGTCACTTCTTGCTGCTGAGTGCTCAACCGGCTGAAGGCGGCTTGGGCATCGCTGGAAGAACTTTGCGGGAAGTAAAGCGCGGCCCAAATCAAGATCGTCATCGCCAAAATGACCGTCCCGGCCGTCGTCACAAAGGTCTTGGCCTTGTTGCCCATCGTGGCCAGCACATCGCGCCAGCGTGGCCATTGGTAGCGCGGAAACTCCAGCAAAAACGGCAACCGCGGCCCCTTCAGCACGCCCCGGTTGAGAATCCAGGCCACCGGCACCGCCACCGCCAAGCCCAGCAAGTGCATGATAAAAAGCGTGAGGCCCGCGACGGCCGTGCCGTACTTGGGCTCAATGAACACTCCAATCAGCAGAACATAAACGGGCAGACGTGCACTGCAGCTCATGAGCGGAGCCACCAGAATCGTCGCCAAACGCGCCTTGGGGTCGGGCATCACGCGGGCCGCCATCACCCCCGGAATCGCGCAGGCGTAACTCGAGAGAAGCGGGATAAAGGCGCGTCCATTGAGGCCGCACCAACCCAGAAGGCGGTCCATAAGGAAGGCCGCCCGGGCCAAGTACCCCGTTCCTTCCAGCACTGCGATGAAGAAGAACAGGATCATGATTTGGGGCAGGAAGACGAGCACGCCGCCCACGCCCCCGATCACACCATCAATCACCAAGTCGTGCACCAACGGCGATCCGGCCAAGAGCGGAGAAACCCCGTCGCTCAGCGCCCCCATGGCCGTCTCGATGCCATCCATCAGCGGCGTGGCCAACGTGTAGATGCTTTGGAACACCAAGTACATCAGCGCTGCAAAGATCAGGAGCCCCCACACCCGGTGCGTCAGGATGCGGTCAATCCGGTCCGTGCGGCTTTGCATCGGAGAGGTGGTCGCCGGCTCCACCTGCTTGCGCACCGAGGCCGCCCAGGCGTAGCGGGTCTGCGAGTCCAGCACTTTCCCACTCAGATTTGCCCCCAAGAGGTCCTCACGCAGTTCTGTGAGGGCCGCTCGGAAATCGTCGGAGATGTGGCGCGGCGGTTCTTCCTCGCGTAACAGCCACAGCCGAAGCGTGTGGATGTTCGGCGCTTGTTTGAACTCCACCAAACGCTGGATGGCCAAGCGAACCCGCTCCGGAAAACCCAACTCAATGTCCGGCACGACCGGCGATTCCAGCGTCCGCTCAATCGTGTCCTGGAGTTCTTTGAGACCCTCGTTCTTGTGGGCCACCACGGGCACCACCGCCACCCCCAGGCGGGCCGCCAGAGCCTCCAAATCCAGGTTCGGGGCCACGTCCGTCATAGTCAGGGCCACGATGATCGGCTTGCCCAGTTCCGCGACCTGGCTATATAAAAACAGGCAGCGCTCCATGCTGCCCGCATCCATCACGATGACGTAAAGATCAACCGGATCGTCGCCGCCCTGCAGCACCCGGAGGGCCACCGATTCATCCTCGCTCATGGCGCGCAGCGAATACAGCCCGGGGACGTCAATGCACTCCACCACCCGGCCTTGCACGCAGTAGCTACCCTTGGCGATCTCAACCGTCACGCCCGGGTAGTTGCCGATCTTCTGATTGCTCCCGGTGAGCGCATTAAAGAGGGTGGACTTGCCCACGTTGGGCTTGCCGACAAAGGCAATGCGCGCAGTCTTCTGGCCGAAGGTGGTGCTCATTCCACCAGGGACACCCGGATCCCGCTGGCTTCGCTTCGACGAAGACACAACCGAGAGCCACGCACCTCAATCTCCACCGGATCGCCAAACGGGGCCACCCGAACCAAGCGGATAATGGTGCCCGGAGTTAAACCCAGTTCATGCAAGCGATCGCTTGCATCCCCGATTTCCTCAATCCGTGCATCCCGCCCTACGGGAAGATCCTGAAAAGACAACGGCATGGTTGACTCGATGAACTCAATCTACCCAAAAAGGTAAGGATTCACTGAGTCGAAGGAAGCCGAAAGGCGGAGTCCGGCGGGGACACGCCCAGCTTCACGTCCACATCCCAAGTCCAGCGAAGCCGCGCCACGCCCTCAGGGGTCGTGACTTGCTCGTCCAGCACGAACTGGATGAGATCTCCGGCCTCCGAGATCACCATGCGGTAAAGGCCGCGCGGCGGGGCCTCCGCGTAGGAGCGGTAGGTGCCGGTCACGACCAGACCCTCGCGCTCACCAACTTGCGCCTTTCCATCAAATTGGTAGTTGACCAGTTGCCCAATGATCGCTTCCATGTCCGTCTTGCGGGCAAACACCACATCCTGCGGCAGCGAGCGGTCAATCATCACGCCCACGGCAATCCCGTAGAGGTCCTGCACGGTTTTCGTCGCATCACCGACGGTCACGGGCTCCGAGAGCGGCGCTTGGCGCTGGTCGAGCAAGCCTTCGGGGCGGGAATAGGTGACAATGCGCCCGTCGCTCACGCAAAACATGGACGCCTTTTGCCCATCCACCTTCGCCTGCCGGACAAACATCTTGCTCCCTTCGGTAAAGCCCAGGGACGTTTCCACGCGAACCTTGCCCCGGCCGTCATCAATCGTCAGCAGAATATTGCCCGTCATCGACTTCGCGCCGTGGTAGCGGGCGAACATTTTGGAAATCAGCTGGCCTGGCGTCAGGTTCTGAGGCGCGGCCACCGGCTGAGCCGCGGCAAGAAGCAGGAGAGAGGTCATCATAGGGGTTCAGAAGGGTCTACGGGAACAGACGGCTGAGCACGGGTCCACGGCACATCGTCGATGCCTTGGTCGTGATTGGCGTACCGCGCCGCCATGAAGAGGTAATCCGAAAGACGATTGAGGTACCGCACAATGATGCCGCGCACCTCTTGATCTTGGGAAAGTGAAACCATTGCCCGTTCCGCGCGCCGCGCCACGGTGCGGGCGTGGTGCAGGTGCGCCGAACTCAGGGCTCCGCCCGGCAGGATGAAGTTCTTCAGCGGCTGCAGAGAAGCCTCCAGCGTGTCCATCTGCTGTTCAAAGATCTCAACGGTGCCATCCAGGTCAGCTTCTTGGTGGTAGCGGTGCCCCACCGGCGCCGCAATCTCCGCCCCGATGTCAAAAAGGCGACTTTGCACCGCATTGAGCACCTGCGCCACGGGGGCCGGTAGCCCCGCCGCCAGGGCCACACCCAGGCAGGCGTTCAGTTCATCCAATTCGCCGACCACGTGAATCACGTGGGCATCCTTACGGACGCGTTCGCCCCCAATCAGGCCAGTTTCGCCGGCGTCGCCGGTCCGGGTGTAAATTCTCATCGGGATCGTTCTCGCAGGACGCACATCGCAAATTTCGGCAATGTCGCGACCTTACTGATCTTCTTCGGGTTGAGAATCACTCGCCACAGCCACTCCATCCGTAAGGCCTGCACCACCCGGGGGGCTCGCTTCACTTGGCCCGAGAGCACGTCCAACGAGCCGCCAATCCCCATGCCAATCCGGTAGCCGATCTGCTCTTGGTACTTCGCCAAGAACTTCTCTTGCCGAGGGATGCCCATGGCCACCAGCAAGATGTCCGGCCGGGTGGCGGCGACATCCTTCACCACTTCCTCTTCTTCGTGGTTCGCGTAGTAACCATCGCGAGCTCCGGCAATCCGCAAACCGACAAACTGCGCTTGCAAGGCTTTGGCGGCCAGTTCGGCCACGCCCGGAGAGCTGCCCAGCAGGTACACGCTCTTGCCTTCTTGCGCCGCCACTTCACAAAGCCCGCTCACCAGGTCCACGCCGGTGACTCGGTCTTCCAAGTGAATGCCCTGGCGGCGCAACGCCCACACCACGCCATAACTATCGGGAGTGTTGAGGGCGGCCCGCTGATAGATGGCTTTGAGTTCCGCATCGGTCTGGGCAAGATAGATACCCTGAGAATCCGAGGTCAGGAGGAGGCGGGATTGGTCCTCGTGAAGCCAAGTCCGGGCCAAATCAAGGGTCTCGGCCATGGTGACGATGCCCACGGGCACCCCCAGCACATCCCGAGTCTGGGGAGCACTTGCGGGCATAGCGACCGGCTCCATAACCTTCCCTTCACCCATTATGCGGAGGAATCCCCCATTCCTCGTCCATTGTGCCTCAATTCATGGCCCTATTCAGCCGATGGTAGGTAAGGAAACGCGTAGAATAGGGATGAACATGGCTAAGGTGATTCGGCTCAAAATCCAGCGGCAAAAAGATCGATCGTCCGCTCCGCACTGGGAGTCGTTCGAGATTCCCTACATGGAGAACATGAACGTGATCTCGAGCCTGATGGAACTGCGCAAGAACCCGGTGACGGTCGAGGGCAAATCCGTGGAGCCGCCCGCCTGGGAAGCCGCGTGCCTCGAAGAAGTCTGCGGCACCTGCACCATGATCGTCAATGGCATGATCCGCCAAGCGTGTTCGGCCCAGATTGATGAAGTGGCCAACAAGGTCGGCGACGCCTACGAAGTCGAACTCAAACCGATGTCCAAATTCCCGCTGATCCGGGACCTCATCGTGGACCGCTCCAAGATGTTCGAAAACCTCATCAAGGTCAAAGCCTGGGTGCCGATCGACGGCAGCTACGACCTTGGGATGGCCCAGCCGCAAGACGACAACGTCCGCAAGCTGCGCTACAAGCTCAGCCAGTGTATGAGCTGTGGCTGCTGCATGGAAGCCTGCCCGCAGGTCAGCGAGCGCACCAACTTTATCGGCCCCGCCGCGGTGGGCCAGGCGCTTCTGTTCAACCTTCACCCGGTGGGTCAGGCCTTGGCCGCCGACCGCCTGGAAGTGATGACTAGCGAAGAAGGCATCACTAACTGCGGCAACGCCCAAAACTGCGTGAAGGTGTGCCCCAAGGGCGTGCCGCTCACCCAAGCGATTGCCGAAATCAACCGCGCCACCACGGTCTACACCGTGAAGAAATGGCTGGGCCTCGCAGGATAGTCTCGATTCAGGCCGCAAGGCCCGCTGCCGATGCAGGTGGGGAGCATTCCGCTCCCCACCTGCGTTGTTTAGTAAACTAGCTCCGTTCGCAACGCCCTGCGAATGGCCGCAATTGGCCCCCATCGTTATGCGCATTCTCACCCGATCCTTAGCCTTTGTCCTGCTGGTCATCACGAGTGTGTTGGCCTGGGCGCAGCCCGAGACGGGGCACGCCCAGTTTAAGGTGCGCTTAGTGCCGGCCGATGCCCGCCCGGGTGAGCACGCGCTGCTGATGGTGGACACCCAGGTGGATGCGGGGTGGCACGTCTACGCCCACGAGAACAACGACCAGGTCATCAACCTGCGGGGCGAACCGAAAGGAACCGGGTTCTCGACGGCCGGCGAGTTGATGGAATCGAAGTTCTCCGTCCACTTCGACAAGATTCTCAACACGGAGATCAACTGGTTTGAAGGGCCGTTCCACTTCGGCGTTCCCGTCAAGATTGAAGCGGGCGCCAAAGAAGTCAAGGGCAACTACGTCATTAACTTTCAGGCCTGCACCCGCAACACCTGCGACATCCCGATGGATGTCGAGATTCCGTTCTCCTTCCCCGTCGGAACGGGCGCCGCACGGCCTGAATACGCCGAACCGGCCAAGTCCCTCGCCCCTGTCGACCCGACCTTTTACGGCGTAGTGCAGTCCGAGACCGGCGACGCGCTGGGCAAGGTGAAATGGTACGCCCGCGTGGAGCCCGCCAATGCCCGACCAGGCGAATGGGTGCGTGTGGTGGCGACCGGCATCCTAGAGGACGGCTGGAACTATTACGCCTCCAAGAACCCGGAAGGAACGTTCCCGTTCGATTTCCAAATCGAAACCCCTGAAGGCTGGACCCTGGGCGAACTGAAAGAGCCGACGGGCGTCTTTAAGGAAGACCCGACGCTTGGCCAGATGGTGCAAGTGTTCCAAGGTGCCGTGGCAGTCAGCCGCAGCGTGCAAATTCCGGCCAACGCCACGCCCGCTGATCTCAATCTCGCGGTCAAGCTGACTTACCAAGCCTGTGACAAGTCCGTGTGCGACATGCCCAAGGACGCTAGCTTCAGCCTCCCGCTCACGGTAGCGGCGGGGGATGCGCGCGATGAGATTGCGGCCGAGCAGGGGCTTCCTTCTCAACCCATTGGCTACGTCGAGAAGCCCAAGGAGGGGGATGCCAAAGCCGCCGGCGAAGGCGGGGACAAGCAGGCCGCTGGCACCACCGGTGGCACCTTGCCGACGGGTTGGGTCCCCTTCTTGCTCGCCGCTTTCGGTGCGGGTCTTCTCGTGCTAGGCACGCCCTGCGTCTTCCCGATGATCCCCATCACGGTGAGCTACTTCTCCAAGAACAAGGGGAAGGACGGCAAGCCGAACGTGGCCGGGGCCACGGCTTTCGGGCTCGGCATCATGGGTACCTTCACCATCATTGGGGTGGCCGTGGCCTTGGTGGCAGGGCCGGCGCAAATCCAAGTCTTTGCAGCGCATCCGGTGTTCAACCTCGCCCTTGGCGTGGTCTTCCTCATCTTCGCTCTCAACTTGCTGGGGCTGTACGAGATCCAGCTCCCCAGTGCTTGGGCCAACAAGGCCCAGCAAACGGGCTCCAAGAAGGGCGGCTTCATTGCCCCGGTGCTGATGGGCGCGGCCTTTGCCATCACGTCCTTCACTTGCACGGCTCCGTTTGTGGGCACGGTGCTGGTGGCGGCCACGCAGGGCGAATTCGTGCGCCCCATCATCGGCATGCTCGCCTTTAGTGCGGCCTTCGCCATTCCGTTTATGTTGCTGGCGGCCTTTCCTGCGGCCCTCGAGAAGATGCCCAAGTCCGGTGTCTGGATGGTGGACTTCAAGAAGTATCTCGGCTTCATCGAAATCGCGGCGGCCATTCACTACATCAGCAAGGCCGACTTCATCAGCCAGTGGTTCGTGTTCACGCGGCCCATCTTTGTGGCCACCTGGGCGACGATCTTCACGATTGCCGGCTTCTGGCTGCTGGGCGTACTGAAGCTGTGGAACGACTATGAAGCCAAGCCCGGTTGGTTCCGACGCGGATTTGGCCTCGCCAACCTGTTCTTCGGCCTTTACTGGTTCGGCGCGCTCAACGGCGCGAGCACGGGCTGGATGGAGGGCTTCCTGCCCCCCGCCAGCTACGTAGCCAACGGTAGCACCTCTGGGAAGGAAACCAACAAGATCCCGTGGATCATGACGATGGAAGAGGGGAATGCCGCCGCCAAGGAATCGGGCAAACCGATCTTTGTCAACTTCACCGGCTACAACTGTGTGAACTGCCGCTACATGGAAGGCAGCGTGTTCCCGCACGCCGACATCCGCCCGCTCTTTGACAAAGTCGTGCCGGTGGAACTCTACACCGACCGGGACGACGAGGAGAACCGCCGCAACGCCAAGCTCCGCGAAGAGCTGACCAAGCAGGCCACCAACCCGGTTTACGTGATGATGACGGCCGACGGCGAGGTGGTGGATATCTTGAGCGGTAGCACTCCCGGAGAGGGACCTTTCAAGGAGTGGTTTGACAAAGCGTATCAAACTGCATCTGAGGCCAAGAGTTGAACTCCTTCCCCATCCGTAAATTCGAAATCGGCGGCGATCGCCTGACGATCATCGCCGGGCCGTGCCTGGCCGAATCCTTGGACCTCTGCCAAGAGGTGGCGGGCACGGTGAAGGCGCTCTGCCATGAGTTCGAATTCAACTACATCTTCAAGGCTTCGTTCGATAAGGCCAACCGCACCAGCGCGAACAGCGTGCGCGGGGCGGGCATGGCCGAGGGCTTGCGCATCTTGCAAACCGTAGGCGCCACGCACGATCTGCCCGTCACCACCGACGTTCACCTGCCGGATCAGTGCGCGGAAGTCGCTACCATCGCCGACATCCTACAAATCCCGGCGTTCCTATGCCGCCAGAGCGACCTGCTGGAAGCCGCCGCCGCCACGCATCGCCCGGTCAACGTGAAGAAGGGGCAATTCCTGGCCCCGCACGACACCAAAAACATCGTGGACAAGGTGCGGCAATTCGGTGCCAGCGGCGTGATGCTCACCGAGCGTGGCACCACCTTTGGCTACAACGCTCTGATCGTGGACATGGCGGGCCTGGAAACCATGCGTAGCTACGATGTGCCCGTGTGCTTTGATGCCACCCACAGCGCCCAGCGCCCGGGTGGGGCCGGCAC
>Ga0315902_10004285_pt1 | contig 20689 bp, 19 predicted proteins | sample LakEriMetagenome_9_FD_203523 | JGI IMG/M metagenome (GOLD analysis project Ga0315902, IMG submission 203523) | Freshwater fungal communities from buoy surface, Lake Erie, Ohio, United States - Buoy 12 MA117 | ecosystem: Environmental > Aquatic > Freshwater > Lake > Lake biofilm | place: USA... | reverse complement strand
TTTAGCCTTTGCAATGAGCGTTACGGCACTTTCTCTACCTGAGGCGCTGTTGCTTCGCAAAGTTATGAAGCCAAAGCTACTAGCGGCTTTCTTTGGAACTGTTTCTCTAGGGATAATCTTCGTTGGAATTACATTCAATATAGTGCTGGGCTAATCCGGCTTATAGGGCGACTCTTCTTCATAATTTGTTACTCTGCGTAACATCGTTTTGTGAGATACTAAAAGTCGCTTGTTTGGTAGTAATCGGGACTTGGTTGATCACCGAGTCCCTTTTGCTTTGCTGCAGGTGACTTGTTTTTATGACATACTCTTGTCTACGGATGTTTGGTAGTAATTGGGACTTGGTTAATTGCCAAGTCCCTTTTGCTTTTTATATTCATTCTTATCCACAATTGCAACGACTGAATATTTCTTAAGGTTAAGAAAGTCGTAACTTCGCTCCCGTGTTGTGGGCGTGTTGTAATTGGTAGCAATCGTGTTTACCAAACCCGCAGTACGGGTTCAAATCCCGTCGCCTCCACCACAGTCTAAACCGTTTCAGCTCGACCTATTGGTAATGGTCAAAAGAGATGAATCAGTTTTGCGTGGGAGGGCCCCGAGAGATCGGGGCCTTTTCTAATTCTTAAAACTTATACTCGGCAACGATTTCCTCATCCATTTTTTCACCAGTTTCGACAAATCCTAGTTTCTTATAAAAATCTCCGGCATTGCCCTCTGTTGGTGCCCAGCACACTAGAACTCTGCTGCAGCCCATTTCTCTGTAGCGCGTTAGAACTGACTCAACTGCAAATCTTCCGATTCCGCATCCTTGGTGGGATTTATCAACAAGTAATCTCCAAAGCCATGGATCTTTTTGCTTCTCCGTTGGATCGGCACACATTACAAAAGCGGCAGGCATTGAATGCCTCAGAACACCGCGTATCCAAGGAAGAGGTGGGCCGTATTCATAATCAGCAGGAGGGAATAGTGCATCAGCAAAACTCTGCGCAACCGAAGCAACCAGATTTTTCTGGCTTTCATTTACATCTAGGAGTAAGAACTCCCGAGCCCGTTCGTTAAGCTCAATAAGCTCAAATTCATTTTCAGGTGATGGCACTTGCTAAGCATGCCAATTGCTGAGACTCAAATCAAACAAGTTTGGCTTATACGGCGACTCTTCTTTTTCCCTCATAACCGAGGTAATCTTTAGCCCATCTAAAGGATGGGTGGTTTAGGTGAAAGTTACAGAGGTTTCGTTCAAACCATATTCATACAAAATGCTTCGAACGATCGGTGACGTCAATCTCCCCGAAGGTGTGAACGAAGGAATGGAACTCGCCGTCTTCATACATACAGACGAAGGAGTTACGGGCTGTTCTGTTGGAGCGGGTAACGCCGCGCAATCACTGCCAGGACTTATTGATCTTGTAATTGGTTCAGATCCTCGTTCTGTGCGCAGCACGTGGAATCGGATGACAGCGCGCGCCTTTAAGCAAGGCAATCACGGTCCTATGTCAGCAGGAATTTCTGCGATCGATCGCGCACTCTGGGACTTGCGCGCCAAACTCCACGGAGTTCCACTATGGAAAGAATTGGGCGGAGACGGAAAACCAGTACGTGCCTACGCCAGTGGATTAGATAGTCCGCTCAGCGATGAAGATTTGTATAAGTTCTACGCCGGACTTGCAGCACGAGGAGTCACTGCCGGAAAACTTAAAGTAGGGCGCGACGCTGATGAAGATGAGCGACGCGTTCGCGTAATGGCTGATGCACTCAGCTCTCAAGGTGGTCGTGCACAGTTGATTATCGATGCCAACGAATTTTGGACGCCAAAGCAAGCGATCCAAAGAATTGCACGATTAGAAAAACACTTTGACTTTCTCTGGGTTGAAGAACCGACTCCTAGGGGCGATTTCGAAGGACTTCGACGCGTATCTGATGGCGTTCGCGCTCCGATTGCAACTGGAGAGAACTTCACCGATCCCCAGCAGTTTGTCCCGCTATTTCAGCATGGAGCCGGAGATGTAATCCAAATAGCTTCGCACGTTTCAGGATTTACAGGCGGGGGAATTGTGGCTGATATGGCTACTGCTTTTGATCGTCCAATTGTTACCGGCCCTGATGTCGGAAATAGCTTCGCGCATATCTCATCGACGTGGAAGCACCATGTCATGATGGAAGTTTTCGACATGGGCAGAGAGGCGCCACTCATCAATCCAATGCAAATTGAGGACGGATGTATTGTTCTTAACAACACTCCTGGTGCTGGCATCGAATTTGATGAAAAGTATCTAGCGGATAACGGACCATCTACTATGCCAAAGAAGATGTTGGCTACGGTATATGGCCGTGCCGAAGATGCTGGCCTTGTCGGCTAGCTACTTAGTAGGATCACCATCTCATTGAATTCATAGGGGAGTGAAAGTGGCTAATTTTTTAACTGAGGCACGTGAAATTCAAAACGATTTAGCTGCCGTTCGCCGACATATTCACCAAGAACCAGAAATTGGATTGGACTTGCCTAAAACGCAAGCGAAGATTCTTGCAGCCCTTGATGGTCTGGGACTTGAGATTTCAACTGGCAAATCGCTCAGCTCGGTAACAGCAGTTCTTCGTGGAGGAAAGTCTGAGAAGACTGTTTTGTTACGTGCAGATATGGATGCCTTACCCGTAACCGAACTTGCTGATCTTCCATACAAGAGCCAGATTGACGGAGTAATGCATGCCTGCGGACATGATTTACATGTTGCCATGTTGGTTGGTGCTGCCAAGTTGCTAACCAAGAACAAGTCAAAACTTAATGGTGATGTGGTCTTCATGTTTCAACCAGGAGAAGAAGGATTTGATGGCGCAGGACATATGATCAAAGAAGGCGTCCTCAGTGCAAGCGGGCGAAAAGCTGATGCAACGTACGGCCTTCATGTGATGTCATCTTCAATTCCAACAGGATCATTTACGACAAAGCCTGGAACCATGATGGCTTCTAGCGATGAGTTACATGTAACTGTTGTCGGCATGGGTGGACACGGATCACAGCCTCATACAGCAAAAGATCCAATTCCAGTTGCCGCTGAAATGGTGAGCGCGCTGCAGTTATTGATTACTCGTTCCTTTAGCGCCTTTGACCCTGTAGTAATTACTGTTGGGCAATTCCATGCCGGAACCAAAGCAAACATAATTCCAGATACTGCAGAGTTCCAGGCCACGATCAGAACATTCTCGGCCGAGAATAGAAGTCGCATTCAAATCGAGGCAGTTCGCTTGTGTAAGTCAATTGCTGAAGGTTATGGCCTCAAAGCGGAAGTAGAAGTTGTTGAACAGTATCCAGTGACTGTAAATAACGATGCACATGCCCAATTTCTTGGCCACGTAGCAGCAGAAATCTTTGGCAGTGAGGGATATATGGATATGCCTAACCCAATTGCAGGAGCCGAAGATTACTCACGAGTGCTTGAGGAAATTCCTGGTTCTTATGCATTCCTTGGTGCATCTGTTGATCAAGATTTCACTAAATCTGAAGTCAATCATTCACCTCGAGCCATGTTTGACGACGCTGTGTTGTATCGAGGAACGGCTCTGCTCAGCGAGCTGGCAGTTCGATCACTCAATGAAATGGTTTGATGAGACTAGAAGTTTGACCTTAAGGATTTAGTTAACAAAACCAGAATTGATGTAATAGAAAGCACTCCTGCTAGAAACGCATACGTTATGTTCACTCCATAGTTTTCGACAGACAATCCTGCTAAGACCATTCCTAGGGGAGGGGCGACGTAAAAGACCGCCGTCTGAATGCCAAAGACGCGTCCTTGTAAATGTGCCGGGATTCGTTGCTGCACAAGTGTGTTTACGAGCGGGTTGTAAGGTCCCCACGCCAAACCCAACAAGAACCCAGCAGCCATCAACAATGGGAGCGGTGGCAGAAATGCCATCGGAACGATACTGATAGCACTTCCCAACATAATGCAGCGAATCAAAGTTCTTCGACGCATACGTTTGCTAATCCACCCATATCCAAAAGAACCAATTGCAGATCCTGCGGCTAACGCTGAGATAACTAACCCAAGTCCACTTGGATTGTTCTCCCCTTCAAAATACGCGGGAAGAACAATCGCTTCGGTAGGAAGGTATACCGCTGCGAGAATCAAGAGGGCAATACTTAGAGTCCTTAGTAATTTGTCATTCCAAAGAGTTTTCACTCCAACTCTTAGTCGAAGGTCGATCTTCTCTCCGGCATCAAGAGCCGTTTGTTTTGATTCTTGGCCCATGTCACCAACACGCAAAAAGAGTATTGCTAGCGCTGCAACTATAAACAAACCTGCAGAGACCCAAAAAGAGTTTATTGAGCCCACGGTAGAGATCAATGCAGCGCCGATTGCTGGACCAAAGATCCAAGCAGTACCCATGAATCCTTCATGAATTCCATTAAGTCGATCAAGATCCGTATCTGACTTTTTTGCCACGTCAGATAACAAGGTCTTACGTGCGGTGTAACCGGCTGGATCGAAAATTGCTCCAACAACTGCGATGAGAAGAATAGATGTGTTAGTTAGTCCGAATGTGACTGCTGCAATTGGGAATGCGGCCACAGAGAGGGAGGAGAGTAGGTCAGCACAGATACTCACCGCTCGTCTGCCAAGGTGGTCAACTAGCCAGCCACCAATGGGTGAGACAACAATTGCGGGCAGTGCAGAAACAGCAGCGACTAATCCTGCAAAGGCTGGTGAGTCGGTCCTCTCCAGAATCAACCAAGGAATTGTGATCATCACAATCGAGTTGCCAAGCCCGGATGCAAAGTTTGAGATTTGGAGCAGGATGACTGGGGATTTTTTCATGGCTCTTAATCTTATCCTCAATGAATGTTGCATTAATGCTACATAGCATATATGCTACAGCCATGAGTCGCAATCCTGAAGAACCGGTCTATAACAGGATCGAAGAAGTCCGTGTTGCGCTAGGGCTGTCTCGGCAAGAACTAGCCGATAAGGCCGGCGTGCATTACCAAACCATTGGCTACCTAGAACGTGAGGAATACAGCCCTTCGCTGGTTCTTGCCTTGCGTATTGCCAAGTCTCTAGACCAAGAGGTATCAGAGCTGTTTTCACAAACCCCTTTCAAGAAAGGAAAGTAAGGATGTCAAAGAAAAATAAGATTTATTGGTTTGAGGGCGTTACCGAAAAGGGCGTCAAGGATTTGTTAAACAATGAAAACTCAAAATTCAGATGGCTCAGACCGCAGCGAAACCGAAGAGTTTTAGTAATTCTTATGTCAATTGGATTAGTTCTAACATCTATGGGCAGCTACTGGCCAACTCTTAAGACAAATCTAAATCTAAGCCCTGACGTAGGTGTGATCGTTTATTCGGTCACAGCAATTTTTGTAATCCTTGCCATGGTTGGGTGCTATTCATTCCTACGCATCGCAGTTAGATCCATAGCGGATGCACCAGATGAATTATTGGACGAACGACAGATCGCGGTTCGCAATACTTCATTTAGGTACGCCTATTTCATCTTGAGTTACATTCTTATGAGCTTGATGGTGCTTACGTTTTTCGGACCAGAACTTCAGATGTTTCAGCCTGAAGGAAATGATGGAAGCTATGTAGTTATTGCGGCCCTCTTCGCTTCTGCAGCGCTACCTTCAATGGTTATGGCTTGGCGCGAGCGAGATATCTAAATGCTAGACATTGAGAACCTTGGATTACTGGGAGTATTCATTGCCGGTGCCATTCCATGGATGGAGGCTATTGCGGTAGTACCGGCAGGAATTCTTGTTGGCCTTAATCCAGTTGCTACCTTGATTGCAGCTGTTGTCGGAAATTCGATAACTATTGTTCTCTTTGCTTACTTTGCTTCAAATATCAGAGAACGATTGATCAAGAGGAGAGTGAACCAGGGAAAATCTGCTGAACTACCTAAACTTGAAAAGGCGCTCAAGGCATTTGATAAGTATGGAGTCTATGGATTGGCAGCCCTTGGCCCAATTCTGATAGGAACTCAATTTGCGGCAGCAGCTGCAGTGACAGCTGGGGTCAAGCCACTTCGAGCTTCAATTCTAATAATCACTAGTTTAACCGTGTGGGCTGTAGCTATTGCAATCGCAATGGTCGCCTTCGATATAGCAATCTAGGAGATCGAAAGATGAATCAACGCGACATAGCACCTGATGTACTAAGAGGTTTTGCGCTACTTGGAATCTTGGTCGTAAACATTCAGTTTATGGGGTTAAACAGTGACCAAGGAGCACGTGGGGAGTGGACTCAAGGATTCGCCGATGGTTCAGCCACTTTTCTGATCGCAGCCCTATTTGCTGGGAAGTTCTATCTATTATTTTCTTTTCTCTTCGGTTACAGCTCAAACTACGTGATTAGAAACGATAGATCGAATCGGGCTCGATGGATTAAGCGTTGCTTAGTACTCATGGCTCTCGGAGCGCTTCACTTTACCTTTCTTTGGCACGGAGACATCATCTTTGTCTACGGTCTATTTGGCTTATTTCTCACTCTTTTCTTCTTTCGGACAGATAAAACTATTAAGATTTGGTCCTGGATAACATTTTCTGTCTCAACTTTTTTGCTTCTCATATTTGGTGCATTGGTGTACGTTGTTGAGCACGTTCTGAATGAAGATCTTGGGATAACTACTGAATCGAACCTTGATGAGATTCTTCGAAATGGAACTTTCCTAGAGTCGATTCCAGCGAGATTAGAAGTATGGTTCCTTAGTTTCGCAACCGGTGTCTTTATTCAAGGCGGTTTAGCATTCGCGGCATTCTTACTTGGAGTGCGATTAGCACGGTCTAACTTCTTATCTTCATCCATAGATAAAGCCGCAAATTCGAGATTGATAAAGACTGGTCTAATTCTTGGATTACCGATTCAAATTGTTACTGCAGTGATTTTTCTACGCAACGAGCAATCAGTCGAGCCTTCTGAGAGCATTTATCTCATCTCACTCATTGTTTCCTTTTTGACAGCTCCGCTGCTTTCGATGTTCTATGTGGGAGTTATCCGTAAACTTGCTGAGGAGCGTGCCCACCTTGTTTCATGGATGAAGCCAGCCGGCAAGATGTCATTAACAATCTACATTTCACAATCGGTTGTTACTTCGCTTATTTTTAGTCCTTGGGGCTTGGGATTATTCCAAGATCTACATACCTGGCAGGTTTTTTTGCTTGCATTCGCAATTTGGCTTCTTCTTTCCTACCTAGCAGCCCAGTGGCTCAAGAGGTTCGACCAAGGACCTCTCGAAAAATTAGTCAGTTCACTCACTAAAAATCGTTAAGCGCACTTTTCAATGGCAGAGAAAGCAGTAAGCACTAGTTCTGCGAAGTAAGCAGTGAGGTTCATCAGGTAGACTTATTTTCTAACTTAAATGTCTACTAGCCTGACTGAGAGCTCACTATGAAATCTATGAGCAAAACAAACTCTCTCAGTGCGCTCACGTTAGGTGCGCTAGGTGTCGTATTCGGTGACATCGGGACAAGCCCAATCTATGCCCTACGGGAATCGCTACACACTGCAGGAACTGAGTTGTATGACATCTATGGCGTAGTTTCCCTCATCTTTTGGTCATTGATGCTGGTTGTGACCCTGAAGTATTTAGTCTTCGTCCTGCGTGCAGATAACAATGGTGAAGGGGGAATTCTCTCTCTATTTGCGTTGCTTCCGAACAAGGTGCGGCATGCCACTGGTGGAACACGATATTTATTTGTGGTCTTTCTTCTCTTGGGAACAGCTCTCCTTGTTGCAGATGGAATGCTTACACCAGCTATCTCGGTACTTTCAGCCACAGAAGGGCTCGAGACACTTAATCCAGACCTGGCGAGATGGACCGTTCCTTTAACTGTCCTTATTCTGCTTCTCTTATTTGGATTTCAATTTAAGGGAAGCAATACCCTGGGAAAGATTTTCGGCCCAATCATTCTTCTTTGGTTTGTCACACTTGGCACACTTGGAGTTCTGAAAGTTAAAGAACATCCCGAGGTTATTGAGGCACTACAGCCACATTTTGCCTTTGACTACATCCTTCATCATGGCTTTCACACTTTCATTATTCTTTCATCTGTGATCTTGGCGGTTACAGGCGCGGAAGCTCTGTACGCAGATCTCGGTCACTTCGGTAAACGACCAATTCGTATCGGTTGGATTTTTATCGTGGCACCTTCCTTGGTTTTGAATTATTTAGGCCAGGCGGTTATTGCAGTTCAGGATCCTGAGTCTAAAAAAAGTCTATTCTTTGCTTTAGCGCCAAGCCATGAGGTGAGAATTTATCTCGTTGTTCTAGCCACCCTTGCCACAATTATTGCTTCACAGGCTCTCATCACCGGTGTTGCATCACTCTCACGTCAGGCAGTCAGACTTGGTCTACTTCCACGAATAAAGGTAGTGCACACAAGCAGTACTGTCGTTGGGCAAATTTATGTACCAGTTATCAATTTAATCGTCGGAATAGGTTCAGTTTTTCTCGTCATTTTCTTTAAAACTTCAAGCGCCCTTGCTAGTGCCTATTCCTTTGCGATCTCAGCAACAATGTTGATGACTACCATCGCCTTTGGATACGTTGCAGTTGAGAAATTTAAGTGGAAGAAGAAATGGCTTTTTGTCTTCATTCCACCACTACTCATTATTGATTTATCGTTCTTCTTAGCCACGATTACTAAAATCTTTAAGGGTGCCTGGGTTCCGTTAGCCATTGGAATTGCCATCACCTACGTGATGTTGGTCTGGCGCAAGGGTCAAGCAGCCCTCGAAGTTGCTTTACGAAAGCAAGAGATGACCTGGAGCCAAGTAGAGGAAGAGATTAAATCTGGATCGATTTCGATCATTCCAGATACAGGGATTTACTTGTCGGCTTCTGGTCAGAAAGTTCCTCAAGCGTTGATATCTCAATTACACAATCTCCATTCCTGCCCACGGGAGATTTTGATTGTCAGCGTGATTCAAGGCGAAGTTCCTATTGTTGCGGGAAAGCCGGTACTTAAGGAAGTAAATGATCGGGTAAAACAACTCTATGTATGGGTTGGATTTAAGCAAGATGTAAACATTCAGAAGACAATGATCGACCATGTGATGAGTGCAGAACAAGAGCAGGAATGCACTTACTATCTTGCGGATCGAAAGTTTCTAGAAAACTCGCAGGGGACCCTTAAGGGTCTTACCCAAAAAGTTTTCGGAATACTCCACCGTAACTCCACCTCAGCATCGAGTTACTTTGGACTGCCTGAGAATCGAGTGATCACCTTGGGTACACAACTCGATATCTGAGTCACTCCTGATCTGCTAGAGAATGTACCTCTAGTTTCCTGGGCTCACCGTAGACATATTGAAATCCTTAATAACCATCGGAGGAACAGACATGTTTGTGACATCCCCAGCCCATTCACGAGGCTGAGTCCATTCGGTGGCTCCAGCATGAGAAAGACGTGACAGTGCACTGACCGGTGAATCATTCCAGCGGAAGTTATTCGTTGACCCTTGAACTTCACCATCTTTTACATAGTAAACGCCATCACGAGTCAAACCAGTGAGAAGTAATGTATTTGGATCAACCATGCGGATGTACCACAAGGTTGTAAGAAGCAGCCCGTGATCAACTTTCTTGATCAGATCCTCTAAATTCCCATTACCGCCATCAACACTCATAATCAGATTGTCGCCCATGGGGGTGTACGGCAGTGAAGTTAGTTTCGCACTGGCTCGCGTCTGAACAAGTGATTGCAGAACGCCATCTTTAAACCAATCAACACGAGATTTCTTCTCTCCGTTATCGAATACTGAAGAGAATGGATCACTGACAGCGGCTGAAACAAATGGTGAACCACCCAATTTTGGATGTGAAGGATCGCTAAACAATTGGAAGCCAACGTTTGAGAGTTTCTCACCTACGCGAGTTCCGCCACCCTTTTTAGAGAATACGCTTTGGCCCTCATATGCATCTCGTCCACCTGATACCCACATCATGTAGACATAGATATCGGCAACTGAACCTGAAGGAAAAATTGTGTCATAACGTCCAGCAGGAAGATCTATCTTCTTCTCTTGCCAAGCTAGACGTTGGCGAATGCTGGCATCGATTGCCGCCACTGAGACATCTTTAAAGTCATGGGTCTCAACACCGTTCCATGTGGATCGTGATCGTTGGTGGGATTTACCAGTCATTTCAACGCGACCGATAGGGGAGTCATGGCGCAAGCGCATTCCACCCTTAGATCCGACCCATAAAGATTCATGTGTATGTTCGGCATAACCGAAGAGTTCGATCGCATCTGACTTTGAACGATGCATCATCTCGCCAAGATCTGGTGCAAAAGTCGAAAAGACATCAGGACCAGTAGGTGTATGTGAGGCGCTCCAATTTCCGAATGAAACATCTTTAGCTAGCGGAGCGAAATCTTCAGCAGCACCGGCAGCAATCGCTGCAGCCTTTGCCTCGCTTAAAACCGAATCGATATCACCTTCATCGATATTGGTGCGAGTTACACCGCCAGAAGCCATTGATCCACCAACTGCAACAAATGCAATGACGGTAACGCTTCGCTCTTGAATAACACCATTTGTTGTAAGGGTGCTACTTGCCCAACGCAAATTTGCCTGGGTCGAATCCTTTACAACCACAATGCAATCATCGGTTGTGGAGCGAGAGAGAATCTTTTCTACAAGATCTTGTGCTGAAATCATTTGCCAGCCTCCGCAACTGTATTGAGAACATTAATTTTGTTAAAGACAGCTGCAGGACACCCATGACTTACGGCAGCTATTTGACCGGGCTGAGCCTTTCCACAATTGAATGCACCACCAAGTACATATGTTGAAGGACCGCCAACGGCCTTCATTGATCCCCAGAAGTCAGTGGTTGTGGCTTGGTAGGCAACATCCTTGAGTTGACCTACAAGCTTGCCATCTTTAATTCGATGGAATTGTTGGCCAGTGAATTGGAAGTTATAACGTTGCATATCAATCGACCATGACTTATCTCCGAGGATGTAGATACCATCTTCGACCGATTCAATAAGTGCATCAAGTGTTGGTCCAACTGGATCTGGTTGCAGCGAAACGTTCGGCATTCTCTGAATAGGAACATGTGCTGGTGAGTCGGCGAAGGCGCAACCATTGCTTCGATCCTTATTCACATGTGCTGCTATGCGACGATCTAGTTGATAGCCAACGAGAACTCCATCTTTAACGATATCCCAGCGCTGTGCTGCAACACCCTCATCATCCCAACCGACAGTGCTGAGTCCATGCTCGGTGCTGCGATCACCGGTCACATTCATGAGCTTGGATCCATATTGAAGTGTTCCGAGTTTGTCTGGGGTTGCAAATGAGGTTCCTGCGTAATTTGCTTCATAACCAATTGCGCGATCAAGCTCTGTCGCGTGGCCAATAGATTCGTGGATTGTTAACCAGAGATTTGATGGGTGAATTAGTAAGTCATATCGCCCTGGTTCAACAGATGGAGCAGCAACCTTTTCTGCCAAAAGAGTTGGAAGTTGATCGATCTCTGCATCCCAATTCCAGATTGAGTTATCCATCCACTCCCAGCCATAACCTGCAGGTTGAGCAAGAGTTCGCATCGATTCGAAACCATGAGAACCTGTTGAAATTGCCTCGATCTGAGTCTGTACGCGGACTCGCTGTTGTGTGGTGCTTGTGCCTGCAGAGTCGGCATAGTGCTTCTGTTCCTTAACAAACATTGTGTGGGCACTCGTGTGATTTACAGCAGATGATTTCAACAGTGCAGAAGAAAGTGATGCGAGACGATCCTTCTTATCACCATCTGAAACTGAAAACGGATCTATTGCATACGATGAAACCCAGCTCTGCTTGGAGTAGACCGGCTCAGAAACGAGTGAGATCTCCTCAGTGGAAAGTGGCTTTGAAGTCTTTGCCATCGCAACGGCTGTCATGGCCAACTTCTTTGCACTGTCGGCCGATACATCAGGAGATGATGCAAAACCCCACGCACCATTTACGATTACGCGAACGCCAATTCCAAAATTAGTTTCATCAGATTGAGTTTCAGGCTTGGCATCTCGCAACGATAGAAAGCCTGTGCGAGTTCGCTCAATGCGCACATCAACATGGGAAGCCCCGGCTGATGTTGCAGTCAGTATGGCTGCATCAGAAACTAAGGTCAGGGGTAGGGCTAAGAAATCGGCATCAACAGTTCTTGTCATATGCAGAACTGTAAAGGATTGGCACCATTGCGCCAAGCACTAATACAAAAGTGCAGTCGGTGCCCTACGAAATAAGGGGGTTTTGGTTGAGAGCAGTCATAGGCAATTTCAATTCTTGCCACTCCAACATGCCACCAGACATATTCGTCGCTTCGACTCCAAGCGCCTCGAGCGACTCGCATGCTTGTGCAGAACGTTTCCCTGATCTGCAGATGAAGATCACTGGTTTATCTGTAGAAATTTTCCTTGCATCAAATGTGCTTAATGGGTGGAGAGTGAATAGATCGCTATGGCCAGCATCCCATTCGCTCTGCTCTCTTACATCGATTCCGTAAGCCAATCCTGCACTTACTAGTTCGAGCGTTTCTTGAGGAGAGATAGTCTTCATAAGTTCAGTACTCCTTTTTCTAGCCCTCTGATTTTTTCAGCTCAGATGGTGCAACGGGCCCCTGATCAGAGGAGCCTGTTACTAGTGGCAATTCTGGCACGGAGAAAACTTTCTCGTAAGGCTCGTTGATGAGAACAACGTTAAAGCCGGCGTTCTGGATAAGGCTTGCAGCAATCGAGGCGCGATAAGCACCGGCGCAGTGAACCCAGATGGTCTTCTCTTTTGGAAGCTCAGCCATTCGATCAGAGAGTTCGTGTAAAGGTATATGGCTGCTACCTGCAATGTGTGATGCCTCTCGTTCACTGTTGCGGCGGACATCGAGTACAAGAATCTTTGGATCTGAGAGAACGGTAGGCACGTCTTTAAAGTGAACAAGTGAAGTCGGCATAGTTTCGCCTACAGTATTTACATCGCCAACAAAGCTTGCCTTCGGACGGTCGATTCCAATTCTTACCAATTCCCTTTGCGCTAAAGAGATCTGTTGCTCTTGATCAGAGATCAGAACAATTTCTTTCTCGTAAGGAAATAACCAACCAAGGTAGGTGGCAAAAGAGCCTGAGATACCAAAATTGATGGTGCCCGCGAGATGTCCTTTGGCCCAGATATCTTTATCGCGAAGATCAACAACCCAAGCGTCACTTGCAATCACCTTCAATAGCTCCTGGCTACTCAAGCGAGGCAATTCTGATAAATCTATCGGTCCAGCACCGGCAAGATTTCTTGGGCCCATATGTTTGTAATAAGCAGGAAAGTTATCAAGACCAGCCAAAGTTTGAGAAATGAATTGTTCAACGGGAAGCAGAAGGGCTGGATTCGTTAATTTTTCATCTTTAATCGTAGAAGCGGTTCCCGATGTAGATGTTGCAGCACAGAAAGAACCAAAACCATGTGTTGGATAGATTGGAACAGAACCATCAAGCAGATCAGAAATTCTATGAGCCGATCCATGTTGCAACCGTGCTAGTTCAGCGGCATGGCTATCGCCGAGTAAATCAGGTCGACCAGTTGAACCGTGGAGCAAAGATCCTCCTGTGAAGATTCCCTGTGCATTTCCAGATTCATCACTCAACAGATAGGAGAGATGAGTGAAAGTGTGGCCAGGTGTATGTAGGGCTTTAATTCCAAAGTTACCGATTGCAAATTCATCAAGATCGTGAGCAGCAGTTCGTTTAAAGGCAACTGGGTCTTCAGCACTTGTTATGTAGGCGGCTTCATATTTCTGAGCAAGGGCGAGACCACCGCTGACATAATCATTATGCATATGAGTTTCAACAACTGCGCCGAGGTTCAGGTTATTCTCGGTGAGGACCTGTTCTACTCGGTCGATATCTCGCTGAGGATCAACGACCAAGGCGGTTTTGCCGTCGTGGGCGATATATCCACGATCTCCGAGAGTGGGCGTATCGAGTATGACTACATTGAGTGGCACTTTATTCTCCAATTTTCTCTCAGCCTAGCATACCCTGGGGGGTATGCAACTTCGGCTAGACTGTAGATCCACCTAACCAAAGGATCACAATGAGCACAGTTCTTCTGACCGGCGCAGGTGGGTATATCGGTAAGCATGTTGCCCTCCAACTTTTGAATAAGGGCTATGAGGTTCGAGCCTCAGTCCGAGATTTGAAGAGGTCTGAAGAGATTAGAGCTGCAATTACACCCCATCTTGCTTCAGGGATAGATCTTCAGGCAGCTCTTACCTTTGTCGTATTGGATTTAGAGAAAGACGCTGGGTGGGATCAGGCACTGGCTGGTGTTGATGTACTGATGCACACCGCGTCACCATTTCCTATCGCCTCACCAGAAAATGAAGACGACATTATTCGCCCAGCCGTCGACGGAACGCTGCGCGCTCTGCGTGCGGCAAAAAAAGCTGGAGTTAGGCGCGTAGTACTTACATCGTCTGTAGCTGCGATATATGGAAATGATCTTCCTGTTGGGGTTAGCGAATTTGATGAGACGATGTGGACAGATGTCACCCATCCCGTGGGCAGAGTTGCATATACAAAATCAAAAACTTTAGCGGAAAAAGCTGCCTGGGATTTCATTAAATCAGAAGCAAGCGATATTGCCTTAACAACGATAAATCCAGTTCTTGTCATGGGCGCGCCTCTTGATCGCCATTATGGATCGTCGATATCTGTCGTCGAAAGAGTCTTGAAAGGCAAGGATCCGATGTTGCCAGATTTGCGCTTTGCAATCGTCGATGTGAAAGATGTAGCAAAGATGCACGTTGATTGCATTGACGTTAAGGCAACGTTCGGGGAGCGAATTCTGGCATCAGCACAGACACTTTCCTTCGTTGATATTGCAAAGATCATCAAGTCGGCGTATCCGGATAGCAAAACCAAGACGGGTAAAGCGCCAACTTTCTTAATCAATATTCTCGCCAAATTTGATGGTGATATAAGGGCGATTCTTCCTTTGTTGGGAAAGCCGATGTTGGTCAGCAATAAAAAAGCTAAATCACTCCTTGGAATGTCTTTCATTTCAGCTGAGGCCTCAGTCAAAGATTCAGCAGCATTCTTGATCAAGAATCGATAGTCCAAGTGAGCAGGGTTCCGCTGATTCGTACTAGATCGGATTTACATGCTTAGGTTCAACTAGTTATGACAAATGCAACCGAAATGCGAAATATCTGTCGGAAAATAGCAAGGATTGATCCAGTCTTTGTGTCCGCTATTAAAGACTTGCCGCCATGTAAATTCGGGTTAGAAAAATCTAGAATCACTAGCTACCAATCTTTGATTCGCTCTGTGATTGCTCAACAAGTGAGCACTAGCGCTGCTCGCACCATTACAAGTCGACTAGAAACTAAATGTGGTGGATCGATAACTGCCACTAAGGTCGGAGCACTCTCATTAATCGAGTTGCAATCTGTTGGGCTAACAGGTGCAAAAGTGCGCACCATCAGTGAAATTACAGAGGCATCTTTGACCGGTGCAATAAACTTAAGCAGCATTTCCAAACGATCGGATGGAGAGATTGTTCAAGAACTTACTCAATTTTTTGGAATTGGGCGATGGACTGTAGAGATGTTTCTGATTTTCCATTTAGGACGACTAGACGTCTGGCCGGTTGACGATCTTGCAGTGAGGCGTGGTTGGGATCATTTGCATGATAATTCTGAGCCAATCAAGCCAAAAGTTCTCGATGCATTGGGTGAACCATTTGCTGGAATGCGAAGTGTTGTGGCTTGGTATTGTTGGAGAGCCTCATGAGAGTGAGAAGAAAATGCTAAATCTGGTCTCGACAGGGACACGTTTCGATTGAACTTGCGAAGTAGGTGCCCGACACATACGATTTGCCCTAATTAAGGGGAGTACCTAGATACAGCTACCTCGTCAATACGGCCTAAAAACCCGGGGCGCTGGCCGACTTTTCGGTTAGGAAGACCTTGACCGCATTCTCAATCTATGTCGAGTCAAGGAGCTTACCTGTGAAAATTTTGTCGGCTGAAGTTTTACCTTCAGAAGTTCTAAAGATGGATGTTTCATTATTAGTTTGGGCCATAACAATTGCTGCAATTTTGGCATTGGTCGCCGTTGACTTGTTCACTGTCAGCGCCCACCCACACCTCGTAAAGTTTAAGGAAGCAACCGCCTGGTCAATTTTCTACATTGGCATCGCGCTCCTGTTTGGAGTGTGGGTCTGGAGCGAATACGGATCTACATTTGGAACTCAGTACTTCGGCGCCTACCTTGTCGAAAAGTCTCTCTCCGTAGATAACCTCTTCATCTTTGTGATCATCCTTGCCCAGTTTGCTGTTCCGCCGATCTACCATCAGCGCGTATTGCTCTTCGGTGTGATTCTCGCCCTTGTGCTGCGTTCAATATTTATTGCTCTTGGCGCTGCAGCCCTTGCCGCTTTCGCCTTTACCTTCGTCCTCTTCGGTGCAATTTTGATCTGGACCGGAATCGGCTTGTTTAGACACTGGGATGAAGATCCAGATCCAAATGACAATGTACTCGTCCGCACAGTTCGTAAACGAATCGCGATGGTCGATGAATATCATGGCACCAAGATGTTTATTAAGTTAGATGGAAAGCGCTTTGCTACCCCAATGTTTATGGTGATGATTGCCATTGCAACGACTGATCTACTTTTCGCACTGGATTCAATTCCTGCTACCTTCGGAATTACCTCAGCGCCATACTTAGTCTTCGCAGCAAATGCCTTTGCATTACTTGGTTTACGAGCCCTGTACTTCCTTATCAAGGGCCTTTTAGACCGGTTAGTTTATCTGTCACTAGGACTTTCAGTAATCCTGATATTCATTGGCGTTAAATTGATTTGGAATTATGTCTATTATGAGAAGTTCATTGAAATTCCTAAAATCCAAACTAACGTTAGTCTTCTTGTTATTGTTGTGATTCTTGCAATCACAACAGTCTTGAGTTTGATCAAGAGTGCAAAGAACCCAGATATGAAGGCCACGGCTGGACGTATGGGAGATCCATTGCACGATGATAAGGATCCAAAGAAGCTAGCCAAAGAAAAGCTGGCCAAAGATACGCCAGAATAGGCCTTATGCGTGGATCGTTAGCCCTCGTCGGATCTGGTGAGTATCTGCCTGCAATGGCAGAGTTTGAGAAATCACTGATCAAAGATGGCGAGGCTAACGGTCACCGCCCACGTTTCATTCAGATTCCGACCGCTGCTGGTCAAGAGAGTTCTGAAAGAATCGAGTTCTGGAAAGAGTTAGGTGCAAATCAGGCCGAACAACTCGATGCCGAACCAGTTTTCTTGCCAATCTACACTCGAGACGATGCATTCAATCCTGAGTTCGTAGAAAAGATTGCAGGTAGTGCTCTTGTCTATATGTCAGGTGGGGATCCTCATCACCTTTCTCAGTCACTCATTGATACACCCGTGTGGCAAGCAATTCTTAAGAATTGGCATGATGGTGGTTCACTGGCGGGATGCAGCGCTGGTGCAATGGTGATGAGTAGTCACATACCTAACTTTCGATTTACAAAGAAGCCTCCAACCCAAGGGCTTGAAATAATTGATGGAATCAGAGTAATCCCGCACTTCAATAAGTTCTTTAAGTGGATCCCAGATAGCGCTGCAAAGGTCTTGTTGCATGCTCCTGATGGGACAATTCTTCTAGGAATCGATGAACTGACAGCACTAGTACAGCGAACAGGCACAACAAGTTGGAAAGTTCAGGGAGAACAATTAGTTCACATCGTAAGCGGATTACCACAAGCCCAGTTTAAAGATGGCGATGAACTTACTTTAACTCTTTAAGTCGAGCAGCAATCATTGAGTGAATCAGTTTTGTATCAACTTCCCAATCATTCGGGATAGCAATTGTTTTCTTGGTGACTCTTACACCTTCGATTTTTTCAAACTTCGCTGCAAAGGATTTAAGGATATCTCCCCACGGCGCAATAGATATGTGATTCTTTGAAACAGATGCACCGAAAACGTACTCCGTACCCTTCTTAAGCATCGGCTGATTCCAGGCAACAACCAGTTCTAAATCCGGATATTTAGTAGTGATTACTTTGATTATTTCTCGTATCTTCTTTGCCTGTTTGGCATCAATGCTTTTGAAATAGTCGCTAGGGGAGGCGTGCCGCTTTGCTGACTTTGATCCTCGTGAATACATCACGAGAGCATTGGCATGAGCCTGACTGAACCCATAATTTTCGCGCAGGTGCGCAATCTGTTCCGGGTATTTTTTCCCGTCCAGCTTTTTCATGATGGCAAACCAGTACGCCATCTTTTCGCCATACTTTTTCTCTATGGCTGGAAAATGTTTCTCACGATCACCTTCTGCCACACCCATGGGGTGATTATATCTGAGCTTCAAATAGCGAATTTGAATTGCGATAGTTAGACTCAGAATCTGTTCGCACAAGCCAAAGTTGGAGGATCATCAATGCAAGATTCAGGAAAATGCCCAGTAGCCCATGGAGCACTTACTCAGGTTGGTGACACCAATACGCACTGGTGGCCTAAAGCGTTGAACCTCGACATTTTGCATCAGCACGATCGAAAGACAAATCCATTAGGCGATGACTTCAACTATGCAGAAGAACTCAAGAAACTGGATACAGATGCGCTGAAGAAAGATTTGCATGCGCTGATGACAGACAGTCAGTCATGGTGGCCAGCAGACTGGGGACATTACGGCGGCTTGATGATTCGTATGGCATGGCACTCAGCAGGTTCATACCGAACTGCCGATGGTCGCGGTGGCGCTGGAACCGGCAACCAAAGATTTGCACCCCTTAACTCGTGGCCAGATAACGCCAACCTTGATAAAGCACGCAGACTTTTGTGGCCAATTAAGAAGAAGTATGGAAATAAAGTCAGCTGGGCGGATCTGATGATCCTGGCTGGAAACATTGCCTATGAGTCGATGGGCTTTAAGACATTTGGTTTTGCCTTCGGTCGCCCAGATATTTGGCATCCAGAAGAAGATATTTATTGGGGATCAGAGAATGAATTCCTTGCACCAAGTGAAAATCGCTATACCGATCTTAATGATGCATCAACTTTAGAAAATCCGCTTGCAGCAGTTCACATGGGACTTATCTATGTGAACCCAGAAGGTGTGAACGGTCAACCAGACCCACTTCGTACAGCGGCGCATGTTCGTGAAACTTTTGCACGCATGGCCATGAATGATGAAGAGACTGTCGCACTTACAGCCGGCGGACATACAGTTGGTAAGGCACATGGAAATGGCAAGGCTTCAAACCTCGGCCCTGCTCCTGAAGGTGCGGATATCTCAGAGGCAGGTTTGGGATGGATGAACCACACCACTCGATCAGTTGGTCGCGACACTGTGACGAGCGGCATCGAAGGTGCATGGACAACTAATCCAACTCAATGGGATAACGGTTACTTCCACCTTCTTCTTGGTTACGAGTGGGAACTCAAGAAGTCTCCAGCAGGTGCTCACCAATGGGAGCCAATCAACATCAAGGAAGAAGATAAGCCAGTAGATGTTGAAGATCCATCGATACGTTACAACCCAATGATGACCGATGCCGATATGGCTATGAAGATGGATCCGATCTATCGCGAAATTTCTGAGAAGTTCTACGCAAACCCTGCGTACTTCGACGACGTCTTCGCACGTGCGTGGTTTAAATTAACGCACCGCGATATGGGTCCAAAGGTTCGTTATTTTGGTCCGGATGTTCCTGCTGAAGAGTTGATCTGGCAGGATCCAATTCCTGCAGGAAATAAGAGTTATGACGTTGCAGATGTGAAGGCAAAGATTGCCGCCCTTGATCTTGCTGTTGCAGATCTCGTTGCAACTGCGTGGGATAGCGCTCGCACTTATCGCGGTTCAGATATGCGCGGTGGAGCAAATGGTGCACGCATTCGTCTTGCACCACAGAGAGATTGGGAAGGAAACGAGCCTGCACGCCTCACACGTGTTCTTGCTGCCCTTGAACCAATCGCTAAAGCAACAGGTGCAAGCCTTGCCGATGTGATCGTCTTGGCTGGAAATGTTGGCGTAGAGAAAGCGGTTAAGGCTGCTGGACTCAGTGCAACAGTTCCATTTGCACCTGGACGTGGCGATGCAACTCAAGAACAGACAGATGTTGAATCATTTGCAGTTCTTGAGCCAACTCACGACGCTTTCCGTAACTATCTTAAGAAAGATTATGCAGTTACTGCAGAAGAGCTCATGCTTGATCGCGCGCAGTTGATGGGCCTTACAGCTCATGAAATGACTGTTCTCCTTGGTGGCCTTCGCGTTATTGGCACAAACCATGGCGGCTCTAAGCACGGAGTATTCACCGACAAGGTGGGCGCACTCACCAATGACTTCTTCGTCAATCTCACAGATATGACATATGTCTGGGAGCCAGCTGGCGAGAATCTTTACAACCTGCGTGATCGCAACACAGGCACAGTGGGATTCACGGCAACTCGCGTGGATCTAGTCTTCGGTTCAAATTCAATCCTGCGCTCTTATGCTGAAATCTACGCACAAGATGATGCACGCGAAAAGTTTGTTGCAGACTTTATTGCTGCATGGACGAAGGTTATGAACGCCGACCGTTTTGACGTAAAGGCTTAACTGCAAGCCATCTCTTACGTTCGCTCTCGGGCAGTCTTTCGATGGAATATCGAAGGGCTGTCCGTGGCATTTCTGGGGCATTTTCTTTTAGGAAT
>Ga0315902_10004282_pt1 | contig 20699 bp, 16 predicted proteins | sample LakEriMetagenome_9_FD_203523 | JGI IMG/M metagenome (GOLD analysis project Ga0315902, IMG submission 203523) | Freshwater fungal communities from buoy surface, Lake Erie, Ohio, United States - Buoy 12 MA117 | ecosystem: Environmental > Aquatic > Freshwater > Lake > Lake biofilm | place: USA... | reverse complement strand
TCGGACCATTGCTGCGCTTGCAAGACCGCGCAATTCACCAAATGAGCGAGGCCGAAGAAGGTCTGTACGCCGAACTTGGCACAACAGGTTCATCGGCATGGGGGCGCTTGCAAAGCGATCTCACTTCACAGTTGTCGGTAGACGTGCATTTGCCAACCGGAACCAAGTCAATGCCTATGGCTGCCGTTCGCGGACTTGCTACAGACAATGACCTCGAAGTTCGCAAGGCTGCTTACGAAGCAGAAATGCGAGCATGGCCAACGGTTGCTGTTGCATGTGCCGCAGCAATGAACAGCATCAAAGGTGAAGCAAACACCGTCAACAAGCGTCGACAGTGGAAAGCGCCAATTGATGCGTCGCTGTATTCAAACTCGGTAAGCAATGCAACGTTCACCGCCATGCAGTCAGCAATTTCAGCATCACTTCCCGACTTCCGTCGCTGGATGCGAGTGAAGGCTCAGCTTCACGGCGACACCAACGGTTTGTCGTGGTGGAACCTGTTTGCGCCGTTGCATATTTCTCCTGGTGCAATTTCTTGGGACGAAGGCATCAGCCTCGTTAAAGATGCGTTCTCGAGTTACAGCGATCGTCTTGCACATCTTGTCGATCGCTCCATTGACGAACAATGGCTTGACGCCGAACCCCGTGAAGGAAAAACTGGCGGAGCGTTCTGCATGTCATTTGTGGATGACCGTTCGCTCGTGCTGTTGAACTGGAGTGGCAGTGTGGACTCGGCGCAGACCACTGCACACGAACTTGGCCACGCGTATCACAACACCCAACTTGCCCACCGCACGCCGCTGCAAAAGCGTTTGCCTATGGCACTAGCCGAGACCGCAAGCATTTTCTGTGAAACACTCGTTGTTGAAGATGGGCTCTCACGCATGCAAGGCGACGAGCGACTCGCATTGCTCGATGTCAACCTGATCGGTGCTTCGCAAGTAGTTGTCGATATTCACAGCCGCTTCCTCTTTGAGACCGAAGTGTTTGCACGTCGTCAGCGCCGCACGCTTGGAGTGAGCGAGTTCAACGAAATCATGTTGCAAGCCCAGTCCGACGCATACGGCGACGGCCTCGACCAGAGCACTCGCCATCCACATATGTGGGTACTCAAGCCTCACTACTACGGAAGCCACTTCTACAACTGGCCGTACACGTATGGGTTGCTATTCGGCTTGGGTTTGTATGCGAAGTATCAGTCGAACCCTGATCATTTCCGTGAAAACTACGACACGGTGTTGTCGCGTGCTGGAATGGATACTGCTGAAGAACTCGGCCAAGCTTTTGGCATTGATGTCACCGACGTTGCATTCTGGACCTCAAGTCTTGATGTTCTTCGTGCTCGCATGCTTGATTACGAGAAGTTGGCACAAAAGCACCTCTAAACTGAATGCATGACCAGTCTTTACGATGCAACACGTGAAGACATTGCGGGACTCCTTAGCGGACAGCCTGCATTTCGGTTGAAGCAAGTTTGGGAAGGTCTGTACACGCAGTTTGCTGAACCGTCACAGATTCTTACGCTGCCGGGCGCCGTACGCGAAGAACTGGCCCACGGCTTCCCGAATTCGTTGAACCTCACCACCGCAAGCGTGAGCGACAAGGGTGACACCATCAAGTTCCTGTGGTCGCTCGCAGACGGCGGTCACCCAATTGAAACCGTGCTCATGCACTACAAAGAACGAGCAACCGTGTGTGTCAGCACGCAGGCAGGCTGTGCAATGGCGTGCGGCTTTTGCGCAACTGGACAAGCAGGATTCACTCGGCATCTCACTGTTGGCGAGATTGTTGAACAAGTGGTGTATGCGGCACGCGAAAGCGCAAAGCGCAAGCAACGTTTAGCCAACGTGGTGTTTATGGGCATGGGCGAACCACTCGCCAACGAAGAAATGGTTTGGGGTGCAGTGGAACGCATTCACGGAGACATTGGACTGTCGGCACGACATCTCACCATCTCCACTGTTGGCATTGTTCCTGGCATTCGCAAACTTGCCACTCGCCCATTACCTGTCAACCTTGCCGTGTCTCTGCACGCTGCTCGTGACGTGTTGCGCGACGAACTTGTTCCAATCAACAAGCGCTACCCCATTAATGAACTGATGCAGGCTTGTCGCGACTATCTCGACAACAAAAATCGTCGCATCAGTTTCGAGTGGGCCATGATCGACGGCATCAACGACCAACCGCGTGACGCACGCGAACTTGCTCAGCTCTGTGGTCAACTCACGCCTTCGGCACACGTCAACCTCATCCCGCTCAACCCAACACCGGGTTGGCCAACAAAGGGAACGAGTGCAGCGGGCGTCCGCGCATTTGCTCAGCAATTAGAAGACTTAGGAGTCAACGTGACCGTTCGTCGCAACCGCGGCACCGACATTGATGCTGCGTGTGGTCAATTGGCTGCTGGTCAGCCGGTGAAGTTGACTAACCGGCGAGGAATTGTTTGAGTTTGGCTTTGCCACTCACAATTTGATCAGCCAGTACTCGCTCAACAATTCCACCGTCGAATAACGAGCCTCCGTAATGGAGATGCACATCCAGTGTGGATGTGCCGTTTGATTCTGTTACCACCGATCGAAGCACCCAGGGTGCGTGTTTCTTTCCATCGTTTTCACGACGCTCAAACACCACCGTGTTGGGACTCTGGTCTGTTGTGCGCACCATTCGCAAACGCTTAGACCGAGCGAACGGGCCGATTTTTGCTCGAAGTTCAACGTTCCAAGATTGAAGGCCGTCCACGAGATCTGCGCCTTGCGCTAGGTGAACAATGTCGAGCCATTGTGGATACGTACCAAGATCGCGAATCACTGCAAACAGTCGCTCGCTTGGAACATCGGCATCAAGCGACGCGCGAACGTCAATCGACATTACGGAATGTCGTTTTCGTCAAACGGCTCGCGCTCAAGCCCATCCGCATTCGTGTCGTCAAAGTTGAAGGCTCGACTGAGCAGACGACCTTTCGGGCGAAGCACTCCACCCAAATCATCGGTGTGATCAAACTGCGGACTCCATGGAATGGCTTTAGTTTCCTCCAACTCCACATCATCTTCACTGACTACTTCTACAACTGGCGCAACGATTGGCGCAACAACTTCTTCTACCTTCTTCTCGTTCTTCAAATCATCAAAGATGCTCGGGCGAGGCAACTTGGCGCGATTCTTCTTTGGTTCAGATTTCCTTGGTGTTGCACCTTTTGTCTTTGGCTTTTCCGATGGAGGCGTTACAGGAAACAGACGCGGAACATTCTCGCGCTTGTCTTCAATACGCCAACCACGTGGCACGACCAATGCGTCAGCGTGCCTGCGACATAAGCCATTCACTTGCATGCCGTCGACCGGAACGTAGTTCTCCAGGGTCATTAGTAATTCAGCAGAGTCAAGGAAATAAGCGGCTATTGCCGGCTCTTTACAACCAGGACGTTCACACTGCTTGGCCACGGCTAAAGACTAGTTCTCTGCAGTACTAACTCGGAACAACGCAGGCGATTCCCATTCCTTGACGATCACGAATGGGCTGCGTGTCTGTAGGGCACGTCATATCGAACCCAACCAACGCTCTCACCACACCGGTGTGCTCCTCTGCGCAGTCCACTTCGACTGCAAGCTGATTCGCATTCACTACAACACACGAGCCCGCCTGCAACAGCCCATCAGGACCAAGCGGAACTGCAGGGTCTGAAAGGGCATTCAGCACCAACACAAGTGCGATTAAGCCTCCTGCTGTAAAGCCAACCATGCGCCACGGAAACGATGCTCTCTGCACAGGAACAGTAAAGAATTGCTCTTTGGGCTCCGCAACCGGCTGCGAGTATCCGCGACTTTGCGCCGCGTCATACGCTCTACGGAGGGTTGTATCTGACAACACGCGCCACGCCTCTGCAATATGTGCCATCTGCATTGATGCATCGCTTCGTTTGCCAGCGGCAGTATCAGGGTGAACCTCTCGCGCTCGCATTCGATACGCCACACGAATTTCATCTTGAGACGCAGAAGGCAACACGCCCAGAACTTCGTAATGGGACCGCGACATTATTTGCGATGCAACAGTTTGAACTTCTTCGCGTTGGCCTGCTTTTCAGCAGACTTGCGCATTCCCGCAATAGTTCCTGTCATCAAAATGGCAACGCTCAGGAACAGAATCATCGAAGCGAGCACATTGATCTGCGGTGGAATGCGAACACGCGATGCACCATAAATCTGGAGCGGGAAGGTCTGCACTGGGCCAGAGTTGAAGAACGTAATGATGAAGTCGTCAATAGATAGTGCAAAAGCCAATAGCCCTGCAGCCAAAATTCCAGGCAAAATCAGCGGAAACGTCACCTTCATGAACGTACGCAGTGGCGAAGCCCCAAGGTCTTGTGCGGCTTGTTCAAGCGTCCAGTCGAAGCCACGAATTCGAGCGCGCACCGTGAGCGCCACAAAACTGACCTGAAACATGACGTGAGCAATAATGATGGTCGTCATACCAAAGTCAATGAAGTTTTGGCCAAGGAACAACGTTGCAAGCGACGAACCAAGCACAATTTCTGGCGTCGTAAGCGGGAGCACCAAGAACAAGTTGATGCCTCCACTGCCACGAAACTTATACCGCGAAAGCGCAACAGCGATGAGCGAACCCAAAATGGTGGAAATAAGCGTAGAAACTGCTGCGATTTCGATGCTCTTCCACAAAGCACGCGTCAGTGATTCCTCAGCAAACGGATGAAGCCAATTGTCAAACGTGAACGACTGCCACGCAATATTGAAATTTCCTTTTGGCTTGTTGAAGCTAAAGGCAACAATGAAAAAGATAGGAGCAAATAAATACACCAGACCAAGGCCAGCAAACACATTTAATGCGTAGCGACCGTACTTGGTGCGTTTGCGCATCATGCCAAATCCTCAGTTCCGAAGATGCGCGTGTACAACAGCACCAGCGTTGCAATGCTGACCATGAGCACCGCAGCCATGGCAGACGCAACCGGATAATTGTTCTGTTTCAAAAACTGGTCCTGAATGGAGTTACCGATCATGGTGGTGTTCGGGTTACCCAAAAACTGTGCGTTCACGAAGTCGCCAGCGGCAGGGATAAACGTCAATAGTGTTCCGGCAAAAACTCCTGGAATCGAAAGTGGAAATACCACTTTGCGAAATGCTCGCGTAGCACTGGAATACAAGTCTCCTGCAGCATTCACCAAGTTGACGTCAATCTTTTCCAGGCTCACATAAATGGGAAGCAACATGAACGGCAGAAAGTTATAGGTCAGTCCCCCAACAACTGCAGCTGGAGTATTCAAGAGTTTGCCGTTGTCCATAATGTTCAACCATTCAAAAACACTTCCCAGTCCAACAGCGTTCATGGCGCGAACCACGAAGCCTCTGTCCGCCAAGATCGTTGACCACGCAATGGTGCGAATCAGATAACTGGTGAAAAACGGAATGACCACAAGTCCAAGCAAAATGTTCTTGTACTTTCCACCGCGGAACGCAATCACGTAAGCAAGTGGATAGCCAATCAGAATGGTCAGCACAGTCGCTATTGCCGCGTACACAAATGCGTGTTCGAACTGCTTTCCAAAGTCCTGGAACGCTGTGGCGTAATTCTGAAACGCCCAATTGAAGTCATATTGAACCGAGAAGCGACTTTCCTTTGTCGAGAGAGAAATTCGCAGCAACGACCACACTGGTGCAAGGAAGAACAGTGCCAACCACAGCATGCCCGGCTTCAGCAGACCATAAGGAGCAAGTAACCGCCGTGCCTCTGGTCCTCCGGTAACAGCAAGGCCTAGAACGCCACCGAGCACGAGCAGCAAAACAAGGACAACCACTGCCACCATTGGCCCGCTTACCCAGCGAGAACCGAGCGCCACAAGGCAAATGGAAGCAACGATCATTGCGGCCATCCCAACTCGATCGGCGTTACGCGCGATTCGGTTTTGTCGGACGACCGTTTCGGTCATGTGATATTCAGCGTTTCGAACGGTGCTTACGCGCCGGTAATTGCCGAGAATTCCTCATCAAATTTCGCTTCAACATCTTCTGACAAGGTTGCGAAAGCGCGGAGTCGAGCATTTGCAGCATCATCTGGGAACAACAACGGGTTCTCAGCAAGTTCTGGGTCGAGCTTGGCAAGTTCGTCACGAACACCCTTGACTGGCGATAGATACTGCACGTACTGCGTGATTTGTGCTGCCTGAACTGGGTCGTAACAGAAATCCATCCACTTCGCTGCTGCAGATCCATTCTTCACGCCCTTTGGCAAGATCATGGTGTCGCACCAGCGGGTTCCGCCTTCTTCTGGAATGACGAAGCGAACATTTGGGCTGTCTTTGCCAAGTTGCAGAACGTCGCCAGACCAACCAACACACGCTGCGAAGTTTCCGCTCACCAAGTCATCGGTGTAGTCGTTGCCGGTGAAGGCGCGGATCTGACCATCGTTCTTCGCTTGTGCAAGTTTTTCGAAAGCAGGTGCAGCATCATCAAATGACGTGATGGTTGAAATGTCAATTCCGAGACTCAAGCAAATAAGTCCGATGGTGTCGCGCATTTCGGTGAGCATTCCGATCTTGCCCTTGAACTCAGGGTCAAACAGATCTGCAACGCTCTTAATCTCGCGACCGGTTACATCAATGTTGTACGCGATTCCCGCAACTCCGCCTTGCCAAGGCATCGAGTACTCGCCCGTTGGGTCCCACGGTGGGTTAACAAATCCATCTTCAAGATTGGCGAAATTTGGAATTTGATCTTTAGGCAACTTCTCTGCCCAACCAAGATTGATCAAGCGACCAGCCATCCAAAATGTTGGCGCAATGATGTCGGCTTCGATTGGCTTGCCATTTCCAAGCAACGGCTGAATCTTTGCGAAGTATTCGTTGTTGTCGTTGTAGCCCTCGCCGTACGTCATCGCTACACCGGTTGCAGCCATGAAACGATCAACCGTTCCCGTGAGGCCATCGGCTGTTGGGTCTACATACAACGGCCAGTTATCAAAGAACAACGATTCGGAACCACCGCCGCTTGATGAGTCACTTCCGCCACAGGCAGCAAGAAATGCTGGAAGGGAAAGACCAAGGGCACCTAGTGCTCCTGTACGAGCCAGAAACTGGCGACGGGTCATTTGGTTCTTTGGTGTTGGTGTCGACATGTTCATTCCCCTTTGTGTTGACGTGTTCTTAAATATTAGAGCGTTGACTCAATGTGATCGATATCAGTGGTATTCGAACCGGCTTTTTCTGGCCAGCCCGCCAATATGTACCCACAATCAGCATCCCATGACACATTGATAGTCGCACCAACCGATATTTGCGGCATGCGTGCCGATGAGTCGGCCAAGCAGGTCAATTCTGTGCCGTCAGCCAGACGAACGATCATCCGCGCCGTAGCACCCTGGAACACAAGGTCGGTCAAAGTGCCATACAGGCTTTGGCCGTTCGCATCGGCTTGCTCAGACGGGCGAAGTCGCTCTGGGCGAAGCATCACCGAAACATGAGCGCCAACTGCATGTGCGGACGCTTGTCCCGCGACACGAATGGTCGACCCAGCTTTCAATGCAACAACAGCATCTACACCATCGTGACCCTGCACTGTTCCGGGCAGCAGGTTTGCCGAGCCAATGAACCCGGCAACAAACAGCGATGCCGGCGAGCGATAGATCTCTTGTGGAGTTCCTATCTGCTCAACATGACCTTGGCTCATGACCGCTATGCGATCACTCATGGTGAGCGCTTCACCTTGGTCGTGAGTGACGAATATGAAACTGATTCCAACTTCTCGTTGAATGCGCTTCAACTCAATTTGCATAGCTTCCCGCAACTTCAAGTCAAGAGCAGCCAATGGCTCGTCCAGCAACAACGCACTTGGATAGTTCACCAAGGCTCGTGCCAACGCCACACGCTGTTGCTGACCGCCGGAAAGTTGTGACGGTTTGCGCTGAGCAAAGTCGCTCAACCGAACAATCTCGAGCATCTCCATGACGCTTACTTTGATTTTTGATTCATCCACCTTCTTTGAACGCGGACCGAAAGCGACATTGTCGAACACCGTCATATGTGGGAACAATGCGTACTGCTGAAACACCGTGTTGACGTTGCGCTTGTACGGAGGAACGTCCGAGACGTCCACACCGTCCAACATGACTCGACCAGCTGTTGGTTGCTCGAAGCCTGCGATCATTTTCAGGGTTGTGGTCTTGCCGCAACCAGATGGCCCCAGCATGGCGAAGAACTCGCCACTAGCGATGGAGAAATTGGCGTCATGCACCGCAACGAAGTCGCCATAGCGCTTCGAAACATGGTCAAGAACAATGACGTCGCTTGCTAATTCCCCCATTAGTGCAAAGACTAACTGTTGAGGTTGATCATCACGTGCTTAATGCGCGTGTAGTCATCAAGTGCATACATCGAGAGGTCTTTGCCGTAGCCAGACTTCTTGTAGCCACCGTGTGGCATTTCGGCCACCATTGGGATGTGAGTGTTCACCCACACGCAACCGAAGTCAAGATTCTTCGTCATGCGCATGGCTCGGCCGAGGTCACGAGTCCAGACCGATGATGCAAGCGCAAACTCCACGCCGTTCGCCCACTTTAAGGCCTCTGCTTCATCACTGAACTTCTGCACTGTAATTACCGGCCCGAAGATTTCATTCTGAATCATTTCATCGCTTTGCAAGAGGTCGGAGACCACGGTTGGCTCGAAGAAGTAACCCTTGCTACCGATTTGCGAGCCACCGGTGTTGACCTTGCCGTGCTTTGGCACGCGATCAAGGAAACCTGCAACCTTGCTGAGATGCACGTTGTTGTTCAATGGTCCGTACAGCACGTCCTCATCTGGTCGTCCTGTTTTCGTCTTCTTTGCCTGCTCGGTAAGCAGCGTTACGAAGTCGTTGTATACCTTTGGTCCAGCAATAACACGAGTTGCCGCGGTGCAGTCCTGACCGCCGTTGAAGTAACCGGTCATTGCAATTGTTTCTGCAGCGAGTTCCAAGTCGGCGTCGTCAAAAATGATGACTGGTGCTTTACCACCAAGTTCAAGGTGCAAACGCTTCAGCGACTTTGATGCGCCAGCAGCAACTTCCATACCTGCGCGAACAGAACCAGTTACCGAAACCATTCCTGGAACGTCGTGATCGACCATTGCACGACCGGTGTCGCGGTCTCCGCACACAACGTTGAGAACCCCTGGAGGCAAAATGTCGCCAATGATCTTTGCAATGAGCGCCGTTGATGCTGGTGTGGTGTCGCTTGGCTTCAACACTGTGGTGTTACCAGCAGCAATTGCTGGAATGAACTTCCAAACGCCCATCATGAGCGGGTAGTTCCATGGTGCAACTTGCGCACACACACCGATTGGTTCACGACGTATATATGAGGTGAAGTTTGGTACGTATTCTCCAGCGCTCTTTCCTTCAAGCATTCGCGCAGCACCAGCGAAGAAGCGAATCTGGTCCATCATGGGTGGAACCTCTTCACTGAACGTGATTGCACGTGGCTTACCCGTGTTTTCAATTTCCGCTTCAATCAGTTCGGTCATGTGCTTTTCCATCACATCGGCAATGTCATTGATTGCCTTTTGACGAACGGCCGGTGTTGTGTTTTTCCATGACTCAGCAGCGACCGCCGCAGCCTTCATTGCATCGTCAACATCATTTGGACCAGACAGTGCCGCAGTTGCATATTGCTCGCCGGTTACCGGGTCGATAACTGGAGTCGTGCGACCGTCGCGGGCCGGTACTTCTTTGCCATTGATGAAGTTATTGAAGGATTTCATGACACAAGACTATCCAGTGGACTAGACATGGGGTATGGCTACAAGCAGCGTTGCTCGTGGGGTAAAAACAGTTGGAGTTCCTAAAGAAATCAAGACCATGGAAGGTCGGGTTTCGCTCACGCCAGATGGCGTTCGGGAGTTTGAGCGATTAGGAATTGACGTCTTTGTGGAGACTGGCGCGGGCGAAGCGGCCTCAATTACGGACTCAGAATTTGTGGCAGCTGGCGCAACCATCGTGAAAACCGCTGCAGACGCGTGGTCACAAGAAATGGTGGTCAAGGTCAAGGAGCCCAAAGAAGAAGAATTCGGATTTTTGCGCAGCGATCTCACGCTGTTCACTTACTTGCACCTGTCCGCTTATCCAAAAGTTGCAGCAGCACTCGTTGCTTCGGGAACCACCGCAATTGCCTACGAGACCGTGCAGGCTGCTGACGGATCTTTGCCGTTGCTTGCGCCGATGAGTGAAATTGCCGGACGTCTTGCAACTCAAGCTGGTGCACGATTTCTCGAACGTCCACAAGGTGGACGAGGTGTACTCATGGGTGGTGCGCCCGGCGTACGTCCTGCAAACGTTGTCGTGATCGGTGCAGGCAATGTTGGCTACAACGCAGCATGGATCGCTGCTGGAATGCTTGCCAACGTCACCATCTTGGATAAGAACCTTGATCGACTTCGCCACCTTGACCAAATCTGTGTTGGTCGAACAACAACACTTGCATCAAACCGCGGATCAATCGAACGCGCTCTTGTTGATGCCGACTTAGTCGTTGGTGCAGTGCTGGTTGCTGGTGCGCGCGCACCGATAGTGGTGAGTGAAGACATGGTTCGCTCGATGAAGCCAGGCTCGGTCATTGTTGATGTTGCGGTGGACCAAGGTGGTTGCATTGCGACTACCCGCGAAACTACACACACCGACCCGATTTACATGCAACACGGAGTGGTTCACTACGCAGTTGGCAACATGCCTGGCGCCGTTCCATACACCAGTACGTACTCGCTAACGAATGCCACGTTGCCGTATCAACTCGATGTAGCGCGACATGGCGCTCTCGGTGCGGTTACTCAAATCGAAGCACTGCGACACGGATTGAATACTGCACGCGGACACATCACTAATGATGCAGTGGCTCGCGAACTCAATCTTGCGTTTGTTGACCCAATAACTGCATTGCGCTAGTCACAACACGAATCGCGCCAACCACATGTCGCACAGCGGAAGTGTGCATGCTCTGCATACAGGCTTGATCCGCAGTGTGGACATTCGCTAAATACTCCACGAGGAGATTCACAAAACGGAGCCTGTGACTTATCACTCAGTAATGAGTCTGAAGTTCGTTGCGTTGTAGCGTGTTCGTTGCTCACATGTCTGACTTTACTCTCGACAACGACTCCCCGAACCCACATAAGCCCGGTTCAGTCCAAGCCGCTCTTGCTTCACGCGACTTTCGAATGGTGTGGTCCGGGTCGTTCGCCTCAAACATCGGCACCTGGATGCAGAACGTGGTGCTCCCCGCTTACGTGTACCACCGCACCGGCAAAGCCTCGCTCGTTGGCATCATGATTTTTGCCCAACTTGGGCCACTGCTCTTTCTGTCCATATTCGCCGGAGTGCTTGCCGACAAATTTGATCGCCGCCGTTGGCTCATTTCGATGCAAATCACACAACTCACCTTCTCCATTTCTCTTGCCGTACTTGCTTTGGGCGATCCGCGCTTCATCTACATTTTTCTGGCAGCGCTCGGAGTAGGCGTTGGCAATGCGCTGAATGCTCCTGCATGGTCGGCCATGTTGCCATCGCTCGTTCGACCAGTGGATTTGCCAGGAGCATTGTCACTGAACAGCGTGGTCATTAACGGATCACGCGTGGTTGGCCCGATCATTGTTGCAGTGCTTTCACAGGTCGGCGTTACGACTGCAGGTTTCTTTTTCATGAACGCCGCGACGTATCTCTTCGTCATCTTCGCGTTAATGATGGTGAATATTCCAGGGTTCACTCCCGACACGACGCAAGGTTGGCGAAGGTTTACCAGTGGAATATCACTCGCCCGCCAAATTTCGGGTGTAAGCAGACTGCTGCTCACACTCGCCACCTTTTCGCTATTTTCACTTCCCTACGTCGGTTTGTTCCCAGCAGTTGCACATGTCAACTTCGGAATCGCAGAAGACGGCGCTGCATATAAGTGGTTGTATGCAACGTGGGGTCTCGGTGCTGCACTCGGCGGTTTAGCAATTGGCACCAAATTCTCGCATCGAGATCAACGCAAGCTTGTGCAGTACGGGTTTGTCGGCTTTGCAGTGAGCATGGTGTTCTTCGCCATTTCACGCTCTGCTATCCCAGCTTTCATTTTCGGATTCATTCTTGGATTCGCCTACTTCTTCACCACGACTGCAATGTCAATCGTGGTGCAAAGCAGATTGAAACCAGAAATGCGTGGACGTGTGATGTCGCTGTGGTTTATGTCCTTTGGCGGAACCGTTCCACTTGGCAACATGCTGTTTGGTCCAGTTGTTGATCAATACGGCGCGCGTTGGTTATTGCTCTTTGGAGCGGCGTGGGCTTTGTTCTTGGCATGGTGGTGCAACGTTTCTGCCCTCGATGCAAAAAACAAATTTCTACTAAATCAGTAACTGAACAACTCGCTCAAGGGCCGCAACACGCGAACCTTTCACCAATACGGCAACATCGGTGCCACCGTTACACACAATTTTCACAGCATCATCAATTGAAAACGATGGGGTTGCGTAGTTGTCGGTTTCACATGCGATGAACTCAATCTTCTTACTCCGCGCATACTCGACGATTGCGCTGTGTTCTGCGGAGGAATCTGCCAACTCAGCCATCTGACCGGCAATCACTACATGGCGTGACGCCTTCATTCCCACCAAGGTGTCAAGTGCGGCGCGCATCGAAGCAGGGTTCGCGTTATACGCATCATTAATGATCGTCATTCCATCATCTGTTGTGATCACCTGCATGCGCATTGGTGAGACAACACTCTGTTCTAATGCCGCTGCCGCACTGTGAATACTCACTCCACACACACCGGACACGGCAATCGCCGCTGCAGCATTCAGCGCCATATGGGCTCCGGGAACCGACATCGCCCACGACACAGTTCCCCACGGTGTTGCTGCACTTACTGACGCGCGCGCCATCTCATCAAGTTCGCATTTAATGATTCGAATATCAGCACTCTTATGAACGCCATACGTCAACACTTGTGCTTGCGTCAAGTTACGCATGTTGCGCACACGCTCGTCGTCAGCATTCAGAATTGCGTAACCCGAAGTTGGAAGCGCTTGCACCAATTCGGCTTTTGCTTTTGCTACACCTTCGATTCCACCAACTCGCTCGGTATGAGCCGCAGCAACCGAAGTCACCACGCCAATTGCGGGGCGACCGATTGAGCACAACCGAGTGATCTCTCCGAAACCACGCATTCCCATTTCCAACACCAGGGCTTGCGCATTGTCTGCTGCGTTCAGCAGCGTGACCGGTAATCCTTGATCGTTGTTAAACGAACGCTCGCTGGCCGAAACCACGAGTTCACCCGACAACGCAGCCGCAATGAAATCCTTTGTTGAAGTTTTGCCAACCGAACCAGTTATACCAATAACTCTGTTCCCAACTGATGGTTCAAGACGAGCACGTGCCCATGCGCCAAGCTTCAGCAATGCTGAAAGCGTGTCGTCAACAACAATGGCACTCCGACCAACTGGATCGCGCTGGGTGAGATACGCACCTGCACCAGACTTCAATGCGGTCTCAATGAATTCGTGCCCATCACGTTCGGCAACTATGGGAACGAACAACTGGCCTGGCGAAATGGTGCGCGAATCAAAACTGACGCCCGACAAGTGGGCATTTTGTCCAACGAGCGTGCCACCGGTTGCATTCGCCACATCGGCAGCCATAAAGCGCATGCACCGAGAATACTGATTATTACCTAGTACCGTGTTTCATAGTGACTACACAAACTCCAACACACGTAATCGTGTTGTTTGGTGGTGAATCCGCCGAGCACGATGTCAGCTGCGTCACCGCGGCACATGTACTTCGCGCTCTAGATCCACAGAAGTATCGCGTTAGTGCAATTGGGATCACTCGCGAAGGTAAATGGAACCTGGCCATACAAGCAATGGCCGATCTCAAACGCGGATCAGAACACGTTGGACCAAAACTGTCAACCGAAGGTGAACCAACCTCTATTTCAGTAGTCGTAGGCGAAGCTCGTAATGGTGCGCAAACAGTGGTGTTCCCTCTGCTCCATGGCCCACTCGGTGAAGACGGAACGATTCAAGGATTACTTGAGCTTGCAAATATTGCCTTTGTTGGAACTGGCGTGCTGGGCAGCGCGGTCTGCATGGACAAGGGTGTGGCAAAGCAAGTGCTGCACGCCAACTCAATTCCACAGCCAAACTACGTTTCGCTTCGCGAATCACATGTCAATGACGCATCGTTGAAGCACGCAATTGAAACTCTTGGCCTGCCGCTCTTCGTCAAGCCAGCAAACATGGGCTCCTCGGTTGGTGTATCGAAGGTCAAAACTGCTGAAGATTTAAAAACCGCTGCAGCAGCTGCTTTGCAATACGACGAATGGATTGTGATTGAAGAGGCAATTTCGGGTCGTGAAATTGAAGTTGCAGTTCTTGGAAACGATGTTGCTCGCGCATCTGTCCCTGGAGAAATCATCCCTGGCAACGAGTTTTACGATTACGAAGATAAGTACATCACCGACGGAGCAGCGTTGCTCGTCCCAGCAGCCCTCACCTCTGACGAAATTGAGGCTGTTCAAAAACTCGCCATCGTCATTTTCCATACACTTCGCGCTGAAGGTATGGCGCGCGTTGACTTCTTTTACGAGAAAAACGGTCGTGGATTTCTGTGCAACGAAATCAACACCATTCCTGGCTTTACCCCAATCTCGATGTATCCAAAACTATGGCAAGCATCTGGACTCTCCTACGGCGAGCTGCTCGATGAACTCATTGATTTGGCGATTGAACGTCACTCGCGACGCCGTCGCAACACCGCGCGCTAATTCAGCCCGAACCACGGACCTTTGGCAAGATCTGCCTCCACAAGCCTTCGATCTTCCTCATCGGCAACTTCAACACTCAATGCGAACCTCTTCGCATCTCGCGCACTATCAACATCTCCTAAGCAGGCAAAGCTTCGAGCTTTCGCTTCATATACGTAAGCAAGATCAAAATCTTTAATGTCGTTTGCCGAACACAGATCAAGGCACCGATCAGAAATTGACAACGCAACATCGCCGCGAGACTGATGGATCCACACCTTGGCAATGAGCCATGATGCGCGAATCTCATTGACAACCGTTGCATTTTCCGCACGCGTCCAGTGGTAAGCAGCGGCGTATGCGCGCCGAGTCATTTCCTCGATGTCCTGTTCAGAAAGTGAACTTGGTTCTCGATCAAGAAATTCCCACGTTGAATTGTTGGCTTCAATAGCCAACTTGCGATGTTCAGCAGGCCCAAACGAGCTCATGGTTTACGAGCCCGAAGCGGGAATGTTGATGATCTGGCCCGGGCGAATATTGACATTTGAGTTAGGCCAATTATTTGCAGCGAGCAATGAGGCGAGAGACACGCAGAACTTTTTGCGAATGACGTAGATGGAGTCGCCCGCTGCAATTTGATACGTGCCCGCTGGACGCGCATCGCAACCTGCTGCGGCTGGACCGGCGGCTACGTCTGGTTTTGCAGTCACGATTGGATTGAGCACCATTGCCGATGGCGGAATCTTGAGAATTGATCCTGCGAACGGAAACTGACCTGAAGCAACCAATCCGTTGTACATGAGCAATTCAGACGGCGTGATACCAAAGATTGTTGCAACCAAACTTGGCGAGTCACCAGGCAACACTGTGTAGGTCTGCTCTACCCCAACTGCACCAATAGGCAATGTGGTGGTAACTGGCACCGTGGTCGGACTAACAGGTGGAATGGTCTGGAAATTTGTTGACTCCACAGCCACAACGGTTGTTGCGCTACCCGAGACATCAGCGCTGCACGCGGCAAGTACTGAAACTGCTGAAAGGACAGCAACTGCATGCACGATGGCTTTTTGGTGGCACTTCATCACCTGTACAGAGTAATTGATGACTACACCATTGGACGGGCAGACGAGGCAATTGGCACTGGGAGAGTTGTCTCGCCCATCAACTGCATATCTACAGCAGATGCACATGCACGACCCTCGGCAATTGCCCACACGATCAAGCTCTGACCACGACCCATGTCACCTGCTACAAAAACTCCAGGAACATTTGTTCGGTAATCATCAGTGCGCGCAATGTTGCCGCGAGCATCAAGATTGACACCCAAACGCTCGATCCAACTTCCTTTGTCTGGACCGACAAAACCCAATGCAAGAAACACGAGATCTGCTGGAATTTCACGCGAGGTTCCAGGAATGTTCTCAAACTTTCCATCCACCATCTGCACTTCGTTAAGCACAAGTGCTTTCACATTTCCATTTCCATCGTCGATGAAACGCTCCGTATTCACGCTGAATACGCGTTCACCACCTTCTTCATGTGCCGAAGATGTGCGATAGATCAAACTCCACTGAGGCCAGGGGTTGTTGCTAGCGCGAACTTCTGGTGGCATTGGCATAATTTCCAACTGTGTAATCGATGCTGCACCCTGACGAATAGCGGTACCCAAACAGTCGGCGCCAGTATCTCCGCCGCCAATAATCACCACATGTTTGCCATGTGCATCAATTGGTGATGACTGCATGTCGCCCTGCTGTACTTTGTTGGCAAGTGGCAAATAGTCCATCGCCTGATGAATTCCGCGCAATTCGCGACCGGGTACAGGCAAATCGCGCCCGATGGTTGAACCGCAAGCCAAAACAATTGCATCGTGCGAAGCAACAAGAACGTCAATATCGACATTGTCGCCAACTGCAGCATTCGTTCTGAACTCAGTTCCCTCTTCGCGCATCTGCTCTATGCGTCGATCGAGGTACTTCTTTTCCATCTTGAATTCAGGAATTCCATAGCGCAACAATCCACCGATTCGGTCGGCGCGCTCAAGTACAACCACCTCGTGACCTGCACGCGTAAGTTGCTGAGCTGCAGCAAGACCTGCAGGGCCAGAGCCAACCACAGCAATCCGCTTACCAGTTTTTGTGCTGGCAATGAATGGCTGCACCCATCCTTCATTCCATGCATGATCAATAATTTCGACTTCAACTTGCTTGATTGAAACCGGGTCTTGGTTAATTCCCAAAACACATGCGCTTTCACAGGGTGCTGGGCACAGGCGACCAGTGAACTCGGGGAAATTGTTTGTGGCATGCAGGCGCTCAATTGCATCGCGCCAATGTCCGCGGTACACGAGGTCGTTCCAGTCGGGAATGAGGTTGCCGAGCGGGCAACCGTTATTGCAAAACGGAATTCCGCAATCCATGCAACGCCCTGCTTGATGATTCAATTCCTCTTTCGCGAAGGGTTCATACACTTCGCGCCAATCGGTAACGCGCACAGGAATTGAACGACGCTTCGGAGTCTTGCGCTCCCAATTCAAAAATCCTGTTGGCTCACCCATGAACTGACTCCATCACTCGTCGAGAGGTTTCCTCTTCTGAAACACCATCTGCTGATGCTTTCGCCAACACCGCCATGACGCGCGCGTAATCTCGCGGCAAAACCTTGACGAACTTGGTTGAATACGCATCCCACTCCGCAACAATCTGTTTTGCGCGTGGCGACTCGGTCATTGTGATGTGTTCTTGCAACGTGCCGTGCAGCCACTGCGCATCTTCTTTGTCAAGTGGCAGGACGTCAACCATCTCTGGGTTGACGCGCGAAGCGAACTGATCGTCTACGTCATATACATACGCGATACCACCCGACATACCAGCCGCAAAGTTTCGGCCAGTTGCACCAAGCACAACCGCGCGACCACCAGTCATGTATTCGCATGCATGGTCGCCCACACCTTCAACAACCAGAGTTGCCCCTGAGTTGCGAACAGCAAATCGTTCACCGACAATGCCGTTGATGAACACTTGTCCCGAAGTTGCACCGTAACCGACTACGTTTCCAGCAATCACGTTGTCTTCGGGAGCAAACGGTGCCCGTTCACTCGGACGAATACTGATTCGGCCACCAGACAATCCTTTACCAACGTGATCGTTGCTGTCACCAAAGAGTTGCATGGTTACTCCGCGCGGAACGAACGCACCGAAACTTTGTCCAGCTGAACCTTCAAACCGAAGCGAAATGGAGTTGTCGGGAAGACCGGCGCCACCCCACTTCTTCGTCACTTCGCTGCCCAACATGGTGCCCACGGTGCGATTGACGTTTGAAATTGGCGATTCAACAGAGATTGTCGAACCAGACCGAATTGCCTCTGCGCACTGCGCAATGAGAGACGTGTCAAGTGCATCAACCAGCCCGTGATCCTGCGCAACCGAGTGATGTCGAGTTTGGTTGTACGGATTTTGCGGAGTGACAAGGATCGGCTCAATGTCGAGGCCTTGAGCCTTCCAATGGTTCACTGCATGCTTCACATCGAGCGCCTCTACACAACCAACCGCTTCTTGCAGAGTACGGAAACCAAGTTGAGCAAGATATTCGCGCACCTCTTCAGCGATGTATTCGAAGAAGTTAACCACGAACTCGGGCTTTCCGCTGAACCGCTTGCGAAGTTCTGGGTTCTGCGTTGCGATACCGACAGGGCATGTATCCAAATGGCAGACGCGCATCATGATGCAACCGCTCACCACTAGTGGGGCCGTTGCAAAACCAAACTCTTCTGCTCCAAGCAGCGCAGCGATGATGACGTCGCGTCCCGTTTTCATCTGTCCATCGGCTTGCACAACAATGCGATCACGCAAACCGTTAAGCAACAGCGTTTGCTGCGCCTCGGCAAGACCGAGCTCCCATGGCACGCCGGCATGCTTCAGCGACGTCAGCGGTGAAGCACCTGTTCCGCCATCATGTCCAGAAATCAACACCACGTCGGCTTTCGCTTTACTTACACCTGCGGCAACCGTGCCAATGCCAACTTCAGACACCAACTTCACGTGCACTCGCGCAGCAGGGTTTGAATTCTTTAAGTCGTGAATGAGCTGCTTCAAATCTTCAATTGAGTAGATGTCGTGGTGCGGTGGTGGCGAGATGAGTCCAACACCTGGAGTGCTGTAACGCGTTTTTGCAATCCATGGATACACCTTGTGTCCAGGCAACTGACCACCCTCGCCAGGCTTGGCACCTTGGGCCATCTTGATTTGAATGTCATCGGCATTGACGAGATACTCACTCGTCACACCAAAGCGACCTGAAGCAACTTGCTTAATTGCTGAGCGCTTGGAATCTCCGTTGCTCATCACTTCATACCGCTCGGGATCTTCACCGCCTTCGCCCGTGTTGCTCTTTGCACCAATGCGATTCATGGCAATGGCAAGCGTCTCATGCACTTCTGCAGAAATTGATCCGTAACTCATTGCACCAGTTGAGAATCGCTGCACGATGCTTGCAACCGACTCAACTTCGTCGATTGAAATTGGCTCGCGATCGTTTGCAAACTGGAACATTCCGCGCAAGGTGGTGAGCACCTTTGATTGATCGTCCACTGCAGCCGTGTATTGCTTGAAGAGGTCGTAGCGACCAGCCCGTGTTGCATGCTGCAGGCGATACACAGTTTCTGGGTTAAACAAATGGTGTTCGCCTTCGCGGCGCCACTGATATTCACCGCCAAGTTCAAGCTTGCGATGAATTCGTTGATCTGGTCGGCGCGGATGCGCAATCGCGTGGCGCGCCGCAACTTCTGCACTTACCTGCTCTAGCCCGATTCCATCAATTCGCGAAACAGTTCCCGTAAAGAACTCGTCAATAAACGAGTGACTCAAACCAATGGCTTCAAAAATCTGTGCACCGGTGTATGAAGCAACAGTCGAAACGCCCATCTTCGACATCACCTTCAACACACCCTTGCCTGCCGCCTTGATGTAGTTGTTCACTGCCTTCTTCGGTTCCATTCCACCAAGACCGTGCATTCCTGCGCCATCGTCTGCCGCAATTAGATCTTCAATCGATTCGAACGCAAGGTACGGATTGATTGCGCCGGCACCAAAACCAACCAGCAGTGCCATGTGGTGCACTTCTCGTGCGTCGCCACTTTCAACGATGAGACCTACTTTGGTTCTCTGTTTGGTGCGAATGAGATGGTGATGCACTGCACTGGTGAGAAGGAGTGACGGAATTGGGGCAAACACTTCATCGCTGTTTCGATCCGAGAGCACGATGATTCGCACACCTTCATCGATAGCCGTGCTGATTTCAGCGCATATCTGCGTAAGTGCGGAACGTAGCCCAGACTCGCCTTCGACAACGCGGTACAGACCACTCACCACCATGCTGCGAAGGTGCGAGTACTCACCGTCTTCATTGATGTGAATGATCTTGGCTAAGTGGTCGTTATTAATGACCGGAAACGGCAAGACCAACTGTCGACAGTGTTCTGCAGTTGCATCGAGCAAATTGCCCTCTGGACCAACCGCAGTTCCGATGGACGTGACTACTTCTTCACGAATTGCATCTAGCGGTGGGTTCGTAACCTGAGCAAACAGCTGTTGGAAATAGTCGAACAACAAACGTGGTCGAGTTGACAGAACTGCAATCGGCGTATCGGTACCCATGGAACCAATTGCCTCGAGCCCGCTTTTGGCCATTGGAGCAAGGATGATCTTCAGTTCTTCGTGCGTGTATCCAAATACTTGCTGCCGGCGCAAAACACTGTCGCGGCTAAACACCACATGTTCGCGGTCTGGCAAGTCGGCAAGTTCCACTAGTCCGTCTTCTAGCCATTGTGCATATGGTGCAGCGGAGGCAAGTTCGCTCTTGATTTCATCGTCATCAACAATGCGCTGTTGGGCAGTGTCAATCAACAACATGCGACCAGGCTGCAGTCTGCCCTTCTT
>Ga0315902_10004281_pt1 | contig 20700 bp, 21 predicted proteins | sample LakEriMetagenome_9_FD_203523 | JGI IMG/M metagenome (GOLD analysis project Ga0315902, IMG submission 203523) | Freshwater fungal communities from buoy surface, Lake Erie, Ohio, United States - Buoy 12 MA117 | ecosystem: Environmental > Aquatic > Freshwater > Lake > Lake biofilm | place: USA... | reverse complement strand
ACCAAGATGGAGAGATGTCTCGCCACGCTGGATGAGGTAGGCGAGGGGGTCGGCGAACGCTCGACGAGCGTGTGGCCGCTGCGGCCACAGCGAGGAGACTTTTGCCGCCCCCGAGCCGGTGCTGCACGGAATTCGAATGGACTCACGCCGATCCCTCGCCTGCCTTTATGGTTGGTGACTTCGAGACGGCCGATGGAGATGAATTGAACGGAAATGGCCACTGCTTCCTCTGAATCTGCCGCCCGTGCCGCAGAGCCGTCCCGGCGGCTTGAACGGCAACGCACGATCGGCGACCTGCTCACCCAGTGGCTGCTGCCGCTGGTCGCCCTCGGCCTGCTCGGGTTCGCCGGCTGGTTCGTCTGGCGCACCCGGCCGGTGACCGCCGATCCGGCACCGCCGATCGCGCCGGCGGTGAACCCGTACGCCGCGGCGCTGGCTGCCGCGGGCATCGTCGAGGCCCAGACCGAGAACATCGCCGTCGGCTCGGCGACTCCCGGCGTCGTCGTTGAGGTGCTGGTCAAGGTGGGCGACGACGTGGAGTCCGGCATGCCGCTGTTCCGTCTCGACGACCGCGACCTGCGGGCCGAACTCGCAGTCCGCAAGGCCGAGGTCGAGCGGGTCAAGACCGACCTGGTGCGGCTCGAGGCGGAGCCGCGGCCGGAGAAGCTTCCCGTGCAGGCGGCGGCAGTGCGCGAAGCGCAGGCGCTGCTCGCCCGCGAACAGGACGCGCTCAAGCGGGCCCGCGAGACGTTCGCGCAGCGGGTGACCACGGAAGAGGATTTGATCGCCAAGCAACAGGCGGTGCGGTTCGCCGAGGCGAGCGTCGGCAAGGCCCAGGCCGACCTCGATCTGCTGGAGGCGGGGTCATGGCGGTACGACATGGACGTCACCCGGGCGGCCGTGAAGCGGGCCGAGGCGGAGGCTGAAAAGATCGAGACGGAACTCGACCGGCTCGTGGTTCGGGCGCTGGTCGCCGGCCGGGTCCTGCAGGTGAACGTGCGGCCGGGCGAGTTCGTGGGCACGCCGCCCAACCAGCCGCTGGTGGTCCTGGGCAACATCGACACGCTACACGTGCGGGTGGATATCGACGAGTACGACATCGCCCGGTTCGATCAGGCGGCTCCCGCCACGGCCTTTCCCCGGGGCAATCTCCAGCAGCGCTATCCGCTCGAGTTCGTCCGCGTGGAGCCGTTCGTGGTGCCGAAGAAGTCCCTCACGGGGGACACGACCGAGCGGGTCGACACGCGCGTGCTGCAGGTGATCTACGAGTTCGATCCTGCCGGCCGGCCGCCGCTGTTCGTCGGCCAGCAGGTCGACGTGTACATCGACACCACCGGCCGGTAAGCGGGGGGGCTTGGGAAGGCGAAAATCAGGCGGGAAATCCGCCTTGTTCGGTGCCGCCAGGGCTGGGACAGTCCCCGCCCCATGCTCCCCCATCGTGTTCGTTCCGCCGTGCCTTGGCCGCGGAGTCCGCGCGCCTGCGTCGTCGCCTTGTGCTGCGTCGCGGCGATCGTGCTCCCGACGGCCGTACGCGCCGACGGCATCTTCCTGCCGGCCGCCGACGGCGCCGCGCTCTGGCAGCAGACGCTCGACACGGTGGCGGCCGACTGGCCGGTCGTGCGGGTCGTCGCGCCCGACTTCCGCGCGACGCCGCCCCGCGACGGCCTGATCGAATCGGCCTGGGTGGAGCCGCCGGGCGGCCCGCTGCAGGCATGGCCGCCGCGGCGGCAGCGGGTGGTCGTGAAGGTGGCGCCCGCGGCAGGAGGGGCGTGGGTGGATGCCGCGGTGGAGACGCAGTCGTTGGCGGGGCAGGCGGCCGGCGGCAACGGCATCGAACTCGTGGGCGATTGGCGGAGCGAACCGGGAGATCCGTCCGCAGGGCTGGCGGCGACGCTGGCGGCAAACTTCCCGGCTGCCGGCGGCACCGTGACCAGCCTGCCGCCACTCGATCGCGAAGTCTTCGCCCCGCCTGCGGCGCCCGAGGCACCCTGGGCTGGCAGCCGGTACCCGCGGCTCGCCCGCTCGGGATACAAGGTGCTGGAGGATTACCGCAACTTCTATTCGTGCGACAGTCTGGTCTGTCTCACGGCCGCCTTCGGCGCGGGCGCGATCATGGCGAACACGGGCTTCGACGTCACGATGCAGGACGCGTGGCAGCGGGGTGTTGAGCCGACCAGCCTGGGCACGTTCTTCTCGGGCTGCAAGGACATCGGCGAGGGCCGCTATGTGCTGCCGATCTTCGGCGCGGCGGCGGTGACCGGCCTGGTCTTCGAGGGCAATCCCGCGGGCGACGTCGTCGGCGAATGGGGATCACGATCGCTGCGGATGTTCGTGGTGGGAGCGCCGCCGCTGTATGCGATGCAATGGGTCACCGGTGCGTCGCGGCCGGGTGAGGGAACCGCCGGGAGCCGCTGGCATTTCTTCAACGACAACAACGGCGTCAGCGGTCACGCCTTCGTCGGGGCGCTTCCCTTCCTGGCCGCCGCCGACATGGTGGAAAGTCCGCTGCTCAAGGGCACGCTCTACGTCTGCTCCACGTTCGTCGGTTTCTCTCGCATGACCGACAACGCCCACTACCCGTCGCAGGTGTTCCTCGGCTGGTATCTGGCCTGGGCCAGCGCCCGGGCGGTCAGCGCCACCGAGATGCACTTCGCCGGCATGGACCTGACGATCGTCCCGCTGCCCATGGCGGACCTGGGCGGCGCCGCCGTGCAGGCCACATGGTGAGCCTGCACGGAGCAGGCTACATTCGCTCGGGCACGCGGATGCCGAGCAGTTCGAGCCCCCGGCGGAGTACCTGCCCGGTGAGCCCGCAGAGCGCGAGCCGCGCGGTCCGCTCCGCGCCCTCGGCCTTGAGCACGGGGAGCGCGTCGTAGAACGTCGAGTAGGCGCCGGCCACGTCGAAGAGATACGCCGTGAGCACGTTCGGCCGATAGTCGGTCTCGACGTCTTCGAGCGCCTCCGCGAACCGCACGAGTTTCATGGCCAGCGCCCGCTCCCGCGGGTCGGATAGCAGCACGCCCCCCGCGCCCAGCGCCGCGCGGTCGATGCCCCCCTTGGCGAAGATGCCCTCGACGCGGGCCACCGCATACTGCATGTACGCGGCGGTGTTCCCCTTGAGCTCCAGCATCTTGTCGAAACTGAAGACGTAGTCGGTGGTGCGGTTCTGCGCGAGGTCGGCGTACTTGATGGCGCCGATCCCGACCGCCTCCGCGATCCGGCGCCGCTCCGCCTCGGGCATGCCCGTGCCGCGATCGGCGTCGGCCGCCGTCACCACGCCGAACGCCCTGGCCACGCCCTCGTCGAGCAGTGCCTCGAGGCCGACGGTGTCGCCGGCGCGGGTCTTGAACGGCCGGCCGTCCTCGCCGAGCACCGTGCCGAAGCCGACGTGGACGAGATCGACGTCCGCCACACGGTCGATGCCCCAGCGGCGGGCCGTCTCGAACACCTGCTCGAAGTGGCCGCTCTGGCGGTGGTCCACGACGTACAGGATCCGATCGGGCCGCCAGTGCGCGAGCCGCCACTGGATCGTGGCCAGGTCGGTGGTCGCGTAGAGGAAGGCGCCGTCGGCCTTGCGAACCAGCAGCGGCGGGGCGTCGTCGCTGCCGAGAAAGACGCCGATCGCCCCCCGGCTCTCCCGTGCGATGCCCCGGGCCACGAGGTCGTCCACGGTCGCCGCCAGGAAGGGCTGGAAAAAACTCTCCCCCAGCCAGTGGTCGAAGGTGACGTGCAGCCGGCCGTACAGGCGGTCGATCTCGGCCCGGCAGACCGGCATGAACCGCTCCCACAACGCCCGGTTCTCCGGGTCGCCCTCGTGGAGCTTCGCCGTCTGGGCGAGCACCTCGCGGCCGCAGTCGGGGTGCCGCGCGGCCAACGCCGCGGCCGCGGGGTCGGCGGCGAGTTCCTCCGGCTTCGCGTCGGCCACCTTGCGGACGAGCCGGTAGAGCCGGCCGAGTTCGGCCGTGGGGTCGGCCGCGAAGGCCGCGTCGTCGCGGCAGTGCTTCCAGCCCCAGAGGATCATGCCGAACTGCGTGCCCCAGTCGCCGAGGTGGTTGTCGGTGATCACGTGGTGGCCGCGGAACCGCAGAATCCGGGCGAGCGCGTCGCCGATCACCGTCGAGCGGATGTGCCCCACGTGCATCGGCTTGGCGACGTTGGGCGAGCTGAAGTCCACGACGATCGTCTCGGGCCGTTCGACCGGCGGCACGCCGAGGCGGTCGTCGGTCACGGCCGCCGCCACCGCTGCGGCGAGGGCCTCGTCCTTGACCCGCACGTTGATGAAGCCCGGGCCGACGGGGTCGCCGGGCGGCAGGAAACGGTCGGCGTAGCCCGGTGCCTGGGCCAGCCGCGCGGCGATCTCCACGGCGACGTCCCGCGGCTTGCGGCCGGCCCGTTTGGCCAGGCCCATCGCCATCGTGCCCGAGTAGTCGCCGAACTTCGCGTCGGCCGTCTCGCGCACCTGCTCCAGCAGCGCGGGCATCTCGGCGGGGTCGATGGCCACGACTCCGTCGGCGGCCAGGCGCTCGAGCGCCATCCGGAAGGCGTCCCGCAGCGCGGCGCGGAGGCTCGCGTGGCCCGTGCTTCCGCCGCCACTCATCGGGCCGCCCCGGCGGCGAGCGGCACCGTCTTCGCGCCGCTCCACAACTGCTCGATGTCCCAGTACTCACGGGCCTCGGAGTCGAAGAGATGCACCATCACGTCGCCGTAGTCGAGCACGATCCAGCGGCCCTCCTCGTAGCCCTCGCTGCCGCGCTTCCGGTCGTGAAGCTCGGTCTTCACCGCCTTCTCGATCTCGTCGGCGATGGCGTGGAGCTGCCGGCGGCTCGCGCCCGTGGCCACGACGAAGTAGTCGAACACCTCGGTGAGCCCGCGCAGGTCGAGCACCCGCACGTCGCTGGCCCGGGTCTCGTCGGCCACGCGGGCCGCCGTCAGCGCCAATCGCCGTGCGGCGTCGTCGCGGTCGGAGCGTTTTTCGGAACTCTGGCGGGAGGTGGTCACTGCGGACGGGGCTTCTGGATGGAGCGGCACGAGTTCACGAGGATTCTAACCAAAGTTTTCGCTCACCCGGTTTTTCTGCCGGCAGGGGCACCCCCGTGCGATGTTTGCCGGGTCTCAGCGGCTGCACGCCCGCGCGGCGGCCAAGGCGATGCCGGCGAGCACGAGGTCGGGCAGTTCGACCGCTCCCGGCAGGCAGTCGCGAACGATTCCGGCCGAGCCGCCGGTGAGGATCACCTGGGCCGCGCCGGCGAAGGGCCGCTGGGCCTCGGCGACGATCCGCTCGACCGCCCCGCGGATTCCCCAGCCGATGCCCGCGGCAATCGCCGTCTGCGTGGAGCGGCCCGGCAGCGGCGGAGGGGGAGCGTGGTCGAGCGCCGCCACCTCCGGCAGTCGGCTTGTGCCCTCGGCGAGCGCCCGGGCCATGAGCGCGGGACCGGGGAGAATCGCCCCGCCGAGGAAGTCACCAGCGGCGGAGACGAGGTTCACGGTCGTCGCCGTGCCGCAGTCCACGACGATCGCCGGCCGCGTCGCATCCTTCAGGATCGCCGCGGCGGCGGCCCCCGCGAGCCGGTCGATCCCCACCCGGTGCGGCTCGTCCACCAGCACAGCCAACGGCAGGTCAGCGTGGCCGATGCGGCGCTGGCGGACGGCGCGGTGCCGCGTCGCCGAGACCTCGGCGACCGCCGCCTCGAGCCGCACGGCGGCGGCCTCGTGCACGCTGCCGACGAGCAGCACGGCCGGCCCGGGGGCCACGCCCGCCAGCCAGGCCTCCAGATTGGCCGGCCGGAAGTCGCGGCTCATGAGATCCTGGCGGCGGGCGATCCGCGGCAGGTGCCGCCCCGCCCCGACCTCGTGGTCCTCGACCACGGCCAGCTTAATGCGCGTGTTGCCCACGTCGGCGAGGAGCACGGTGTCGCCGCGGGAGATCGGCGGGCTGCCCGAGGCGTTCATGCCGCACCGTTCCGGCGGTCGAGCTCCGCCACGATTGCCCGCACCAGGGCGTCGAGTCCGACGCCGGTCGCGGCGCTGATCCCGATCACGTCACGGCCGATGGCGGCGGCAAGATCGGCCCGGACGGCGTCCGCCCCGGGCAGTTCCGACTTGCTCACGACCACGATCTCCGGCCGCTCGCCGAGCGGCGCGTCATACCTCACAAGCTCGTCGCGGATCGCCCGGTAATTGGCCAGCGGCTCGCTGCCGTCGGCCGGAAAGGGCTCGACGACGTGCACGAGGATGCCGGCCCGCTCGACGTGGCGGAGGAACTCATGGCCGAGGCCCACGCCCGCATGGGCCCCCTCGATCAGCCCCGGCAGGTCGGCGAGCACGAAGCTCCGGTCGAGGGACACGCCCACGATGCCCAGGATCGGCACCTTGGTGGTGAACGCGTAGTCGGCGATCTCCGGCCGGGCCCGCGAGAGCCGGGAGAGGAGCGTGCTCTTGCCGGCGTTCGGCTTGCCGACGAGACCGACGTCGGCGATCACCTTCAACTCCAGCATGAGCCGACGCACCTCGCCCTGTTCGCCGGGCGTGGTCTGCCGGGGGGCGCGGTTGGTCGAGGACTTGAAGTGGATGTTGCCCCACCCGCCGGCGCCTCCCTTGGCGGCGACGATCGATTCGCCTGCGGCGGCCAGATCCTTGAGCACCAGCCCCGTCGCCTCGTCGATGACGATCGTGCCCGGCGGCACGAGGAGCGTGAGGTCCGCCGCGTTGCGGCCCTGGCAGTTCGCCGGCCCGCCGGCCGCGCCGTGCTCGGCCCGCCACTGGCGGCGATGGGCCAACGCGGCGAGGGAATCGACGCCCGCCCGCGCCTCGAGGATCACACTCCCGCCGTGGCCGCCGTCACCGCCGTCGGGGCCGCCCTTCGGGACATATTTCTCGCGCCGGAAACTGCAGATGCCGCGGCCGCCATTCCCGGCGGCCACCTCGATCTGAACGCGATCCACGAACACGCCGGCACCTCGCGGGCTGGGCCCGCACCGGCATCAGGCCGACGGGCCGGAGACGACGTTCACCCGCCGTCCTTCGCGGTCGAACATCACCACGCCTTCGGCCAGTGCGAAGAGGGTGTAGTCGGATCCCATGCCGACGTTCGCGCCGGGATGAAACTTCGTGCCCACCTGACGCACGAGGATGTTGCCCGCCAGCACCTGCTCGCCGGCGAACTTCTTCACGCCACGCCGCTGGGCATTCGAATCGCGACCGTTGCGGCTGGAACCCTGACCTTTTTTATGTGCCATCGACAATCACTCCGCGGCGGAATCACGATCCAAAGGTCGCATGCCCGACCCCGGAAATCAAGGACCTGGGACGTCCCGTTCGTACCGGAAAACCCACTCGTGGTCAATTCCCTCGTGTACGGCCGCGGCCGCGGCATACACCTGCGGGCCCCGCGGGCCGAACAGGCCTTCGAGCATCTGGGGCCGCCGCGCGGCCTCCGGGTGCGATTCGAGGAGCCGCTGGAGGGCCGCGAAGGTCGCTGCCGCGTCCTCCCGGCCGATGTCTTCCGGACGGGCCTGGAGATCCTCGAGCACCGCCGCCGCGCGGGCGGCCGCCAGATCCTTCGCCAGTTGCTCCACGCGGCGGCCTTCGGGGCCGAAGATCGCCGCCGCCCGCCGCAGGCGATCGTCGTGGGTGGGCGCGGACTCCAGCGAGCGCACGATCTGGGCGAGCGATTCGAGCGGCTTGGCGGCCACCTTCTCCGGCGTGAGACCGAGCGGTTCGAGCGCCGCGCGGCGGGCGGCGTCGCGATCGGCATCGACCGGTCCGGCCAGGGCCCGCGTCAGGTCTTCGATCGCCTGGATGCCTAGATCACCGAACACATCCCTGACCGCCGCGCCACGGGCCAGCGGGTCGGGGAGCGCGGCGAGTTTCCGCAGGACGGTCTCCAGCGGGAGCAGGCTGGCCATGCCGCCACCGGCGTCGGGGTCGAGCAGATCGGACCACGTCAGGCCCAGCGACTCGAGTCCGGGCCCCGGTCGCGACTTGGTCAGGCGGGGGCGCCCGGCGGCCTCCAGCAGCCGCGCGCCGAGGGTCATGCGTTCGAACATGCCCCGATGGCCGACGCTCATCTCCTCCTCGACCGCGTCGCGATCGTCGCCCGTTCGCCAGAAGTCGAGCCGCAGGGCCTCGAGGGCGTGTTCCATGTGGATGCCGGGCGGGTCATCGGGGCCGATCTTCGAGTCCGGAATCTGCCGCCACCGCATGGCGTTGGTGAGGCCTCGCACGTAGATCGAGAAGTAATCGATCCGTGGATCGATGTCTTCCCAGATGGCGACGCCCCACCGTTCTTCGCCCGGCGGGATGTCGGCCTCCGTCATCGACGCGCTGTCGAACAGCCTTCCCGGCGGCTGTTCCCGAACGCGGATCGCCTCCATCGCGGCCGGGGCCACACGGTCGAGATAGGCGCGGTAGGCCGTCACGCCCTCGGCGTCGGTCAGGGCTTCGAGGCTCTCGAGCACGAAATGCGGCACGAATCGCACCGGCTGCTCGAACCGCTCGGTGGACCGTTTGGTGGCGTCTTCGGCATCGACCACCACGCGCCGCCCGCCGGTGTTCTTCACCCGGTAGAGCAGGTACCACAGCCGCTTCCGCTGCATCTTGCCATCGGGCGTCGGGACATCGACATCGATCATCCGCGGCGACTTATAGGCGAACTCCAGGCACCACACGCCACCGGCGAACTCGCGGCCTTTCGCCCGCTCCACGAACGTGGTGTTCACGGGGGACTGTTTGGGCGTCCACCGGCGATCGGCCCGGCCGTCGGTGATTTCGAGCAGATCGGCCCGTTGCAGGGAGTCATCCGCCGAGCGATCCGGTGGAATGACCGTGAGGGCGCCGGGCGCCAGCGTGCGGAACCCCGCGGGAGGAGCCGCGGTGGCAGCCGTCGCGAGAACGGCCGCGGCGACCGCAACTGCGGACGAGACCCGCCGCGAACGTCCCCTGCCCAGGCATGCCATGAAGAACCTCCGCCGAGATACTACAAAATCGCCTTTTTTTGCGAAGAAAATCGGCTCAAACTCGCCAAAGCCATTATCTTTCCTTGCTTGCCCAAAATCCCCAAGCCACAATCTCCTTCAGGGTCGATCTTCTGCCAGGAATTGGTCTACGCCCGCGACGGCGGCCGAAAGACACTCCGGGAGCAAGAACGAGCCTCTCGGCCACCCGGGTGGCCGAGCGTCCAGAATCGGTCGCGTGCCGCATGCTGCAGCGTAATCCTCTCCAGCCGCCCCGCCCCTTCGCGTTGCCGACACCGGCCCGGGATGCCCGTACCGCGGTCGGCGTGGGATTCGTGTCGGCGGAGGATTTCGACGCCACTGGCGTGCTCACCGGCGTCGATCCCTGCGAGTCGCGGTATTGGTGGATTCCGGAACTGTACGGTCCCGATCCAGCGGCCGCTGACGCCGCCGCCGACCTTGGTCAGGCGACGCGACGCACGGCATCCCGCACCACGGCGGCCGCCTGATCGACCTCGCCGGCCAGTGCGGCGTAATCCTCCGCGCCATGGGAATCGGGGGCATAGTCGAAGATCGACTGCCCAAAGCTCGGCGCCTCCGCCAGGCGGATGTTGCGGCGGATCCGGGCCTCGAACAGCCGGCCTGCCGCCCATGACGGATGGGCAGCCTCGCCTCCCGCGAAGAAGGCCGCCACGTCACGACCGATCTCGTTCGCCAACCGGGTGCCCGACTCGTACATGCAAAGCACGACCCCCAGCAGCCGGAGCCGCGGATTGACCCGCTCGGAGACGAGTTCGATGGTCTCCAGCAGTTTGCTAAGTCCATGGAGGGCCAGAAAGTGCGGCTGCAACGGCAGGAGCACCTCATCGACGGCGGCCATGGCGTTGAGCGACAGCAGCCCCAGCGAGGGCGGGCAGTCGACGACGAGGTAGTCGAAGTCCTGCCCGACACCGGCCCGGCCCGCGCACCGCGGATCGGAGTCGATCCGTTGCCGCAAAATCGACTCCCGCCCGGGCTTGCCGGCGAGTGCCATCTCGACGGCCGAAAGGTCGATGTGCGACGGCACCACGCAGAGGCTGTCGCCCGCCGGCACACTCGCGGCCGCCAGCGGCTGCCCGCCGACGAGTACGTCGAAGGCCGAGAGGGGATGGCTCCCGGGCATGACGCCCAGGTGGAGCGTGGCGTGGGCCTGCGGATCGAGATCGACGAGACACACGCGGCGTCCCTGCCGCGCGAGGGCCACGGCGAGGTTCACCGAGGTCGTCGTCTTTCCGACTCCACCTTTTTGATTCGCGACGGCGATCGAGCGCATGGCAGCCTGTCCTCGCAGCGAGGGGCACCGGGCAGGGACGTCTGGCCGACGGCGGCCCGGTCCGGGGAGCGGGGAGGATAGGCCGGCTCCCGCCCTGCCAAAAGCCCGATTTCAGCGGTTCATTTCCCGGTCGCGGGACTGGTTTCGGGCCGTGGGCAGGTGGCCTCCACCCAGGTGCGGAGGCCACGCTCGAGCCGCCCCAGGCCGACACGACCCGGCTGGCCTACGACGCAAAGGGCACCGCCGCCCGGGGCGAACCCGATCGCGATCATGGCGGCGGGCGGGGCGCCCGGCGCGGCCGCGAAGACGAGGGCTGCGGACCAGCGGTCCGCAGGCAGCCGGCTCGCCTCGGAGGGCCGCCAGTCGAGGTTCGCGTCTTCCACGAGCCCGCGGCGCAGGTGCACGAGCCCCGGCGCCCCGGAGACGTCGCACCGGCCGGTGGCGACCAGCCGCCCGGGCGCGGCGCCGGCTGCGAGGTGCCAGAGTTCCACATGCGGGGCGGCGGCGACCGCCCGCGCCACGTCGCTGCCGTAAAAGGCCAGGCAGCCGTCGGTCTGCCGCCACTGGAAGGCGAGGGCGAACGCCGCCAGAGCCGCCCCCAGGGCCAGGAGGCCAACGACGACGCGGCTGCCAGAGGGCCCGTCAGACGCGGTGGAGGAGCGGTGCGAAAGTGACGGGGGCATCGTGTTGTTCCCGACGGTCGCGCGGCCCGCCGCGCTTGCTAGCGGCATGTATACTCTGCGCCCGCACGTCCTGTCCCGCAGGAGATCCAGCATGCCCAACGCCTTCGACCCCTATCGCGAAGCCCTCGTCGTCGAAAGCCACACGGTTTGGCCGGCCGAATACGAGGACTGGACGGCTGCCGACAAGGCCCGTGCGGAAGCCCTGCTGCACGCCTCCGCGCAGGAGGCGGCGGAGCTCGACTACGTCCGCCAGCACACCGGCTTCGCCCGGGTGATCACGGTGACGGCTGCCGATCTGGACCGCGTGAGCGGCCGCTGACCGTGGCCGCCATCCGCCTGCACCTGCCGGCTGCCGCCCCCTCCGGCGCCGACCGTTCCTACGACATCTCGGTGGGCCGGGGCGTTCTTCCCACGGTCGGTTCAGCCGTTCGCAGCGCAGGCGGCCGGCGGGCCGTCGTGATCGCCGACGCCGCGGTGGCCGCCACCCACGCCGCCGCCGTCGAGGCGTCGTTGCAGGCCGCCGGGGTCGAGGTCGCGACCCTGCTCGTGCGGTCGGGGGAGGGCTCGAAATCGATCGCTGAGGCCGGACGCCTGTGGGACGCCCTGGCCGCTCATGCCGTGGACCGCCGGACGCACGTCATCGCGGTGGGCGGGGGCGTCGTCGGCGACCTGGCCGGTTTCGTGGCCGCGACGTTCGGTCGCGGCCTGGCCTGCTGGCAGGTGCCGACGACCCTGGTCGCCCAGGTGGATAGCGCCATCGGCGGCAAGACCGGGATCAATCTTCCGGCCGGGAAAAACCTGGTCGGAGCCTTCTGGCAGCCCCGGGGCGTGGTCGCCGACATCGACACGCTGGCCACGCTGCCGACGCGGGAGTTCGTCAGCGGCTACGCCGAAGTGGTGAAGTACGGGATGATCCTCGACGCCGCGTTTTTCGGCTGGCTGGAGGGGAATGTCGAACCGCTCCTGGCCCGCGAACCGTCCGCCTTGATCCACGCCGTGGAGCGGTCCGCGGCCCTGAAGGCCGGCGTCGTCGAACGGGACGAGCGGGAACTGACCGGCCTGCGGGCGGTGCTCAATTACGGCCACACCTTCGCCCACGCCTACGAGACGGCGGCGGGCTACGGCACGCTACTGCACGGTGAGGCGGTGGCCATCGGCATGGCCCGGGCGGCACGATTGGCCCGGGCTCTGGGGCGGATTTCCGACGACGTGGTCGCCCGGCAGGACCGGCTCCTCCGCGGCCTCGGCCTGCCGATCGAGCCGCCAGCCGGCATGGTCATGCCGGTGGAGGATCTGTTGGCGATCATGGGCCGGGATAAAAAGACGGTCGGGGGCGAGTTGCGATTCGTGCTTCCGTCACGAATCGGCCACGTCGAATTGGTCGATGGGGTCCCCGCCGACCTGGTCCGCCAGGCCATGGTCGGCTAGCGCCAGCGCTGGGGCGAATCGCCCCACCCCCCGGTCGCCAGCGACCTCCCGCCTGGGGCGATTCGCCCCAGCGTCGTCACGATCGGTGCTTCCGTCAGCACCGCCGCGTTTGGCGCAGGAAGCAGCGGAAGCCTGAAAACATGGGCTTTTTGGCAGGCGACGGATTTTTCTGAAGTCGCCGCCAGCTTCGGCACGGGAGGTGCATCTGCATCTCCGCCGTGACGCGTTTGGCGACCAGCTCCGATCGGGCAGTGGGCCCGAAGGACCGGGTCGCCGGCCGTCGCAAGGCATCACTCTCACGAGTGCGAAAAGGAGTCTGCTCATGAACGTTTCTTCGTCCGCCAGTACCGGCGGCTGGTCCCTGACTCGGGCCGACATGCTGCTGTGCATCGTCCCCATCGCGTTGTTCCTGTCGATCGTGTCGTTCGTCTGAACGGTGCGCTCATCGCTCCCAGTGCCCCGACCGTTTTAGCCACCACTTCGAAAGGATTCTGCATGTTCAGCCCGTTCGCCTCGTCCCCGCTTCCCCCGATGCGTGCCCTGTCTTCGCTGTTCGTCGGCTGCCTGCTGGCCGTGACGGCGGTCATCGTGGTGGTCGTCGGCTGACGTCAGGCCATGCGGCAGAACGTCGGTGATCCGCTGCGCCGCAAATGTCCCTGGTTTCCCCTCCCAGCACCTCTCCCTCCTGCTTTGCCTTCGGATTTTGCCATGAACAACAACTTCGAGCCGATGCCCGATGCGCCGCCGTCCCTGCGCGACGTGGGGATCCATGAAATCGTGATCGTCGATGCCACATGCGATCGCTACGCCGATTTCGTCGAGGCGGCCCAGGCCGGCGAGATGGGGCTGCACTTCTGCGTCGACGGCCGGTCGGCGATTCGCCTTTCCCGACGGTTTCGGGCGGACGCATGGCTGGTCAGTACCGACCTTCCGGACATGTCCGGTTTCGACCTGCTTTCCATGTTGTCGCCGAGCATCCTGCAGGGCGAGGTCGATCCGCTCATGGAAGGCTCGCGAGTGTCGCTGGATCGGGTTGGCGAAGGCATGCGTCCCGGCGTGTTTCTCGTCTCCGACACCTACTCCCTCGAGGAGGAGCAGCGGTCGCTTGCCTGTGGAGTCGCCGGCTATCTGGTGCGTCCCGTCACGATCGACGTGATCCGTGCGACGCGGGCCCCGCATGCCGTCACCAAGGAGGTGGCTGGCTGATCCCCGTCGGCCTGTCCCCCGCAGCCTTTTTCGATTTCAAAACCCTTTGTTTCAGCCTGCCGTTCACCAGTTCGTATCTCAGGAGCAGCCATGTCCATGCAACTTCCCGAACTTCTCGAGTCGGCCGTTCCCAGCGTCGTCGTGGTGGATCCGCGGTTCGATTCCTACAAGCCTTTGGCGGCCAGTGCGCGGCTCGGCAAACTCTCGCTGCACTTTCGAGCCAGCGGGGCTGAGGCGGTGAAGCTCGCCCGGCGACTGCGGGTGGACGCCTGGCTGATCGCTCCCGAACTCGACGACATGTCGGGTCACGACCTCGTGCCGCTTCTGCAGTCGCAGCTTGCGGCCAAGGGCCACGGCGACACGAAGCTGGCGGTCGTCGAGGAGTCGGCTCCTGGCTCTCGGCAGTGGTCCCTCGCCGAGAGCGACGCCCGCGCGGCCGGCGCCGATTCGCTGCTTTCGCACCCGATCACGTTCCGGGATCTCGAGGCTCTGCTGGGACTCCCCACGGACGAACGGGCCAAGCTCGTTGCGCCAACGGGCTCGGCCCGGGCCTTCGTCACGCTCCCCGTCGGCGTCGGCGCCGCGGTGATCGCGATCGCTGTGCTGATGATGGGCTAATCCCTGGCCGTCATCCCCGTTGCAACCATGACGCTCACCTCGCAAGCCCGTTCGCCGCTCACGTCTGCCGCCCGCGCCGGTGCGGCGCTCCTCATCGGCGCCCTGCTCGCGACGGGATCGTTGCCCGCATCGGCGCAAGACCCGGTGTGGGTCGGTGACGACGCAAGCAGCAGCAGTCTGTTCAGCCTGTCCGGCAACTGGCTCAACAACCAGAATCCCACGTGGAGTTCCACCAAATCCCTCCTTTTCCGCGACAATATAAAGTCGGGCGTGACTGGGCTGGTCTACGACCTGGGGTGGAACGCGGTGGACGACATCAAATGGGAGACGACGTTCCCCGTGGCCCGCACGCTCTCGTCAACGGGTAATGGCATCGATTTCAGGGTGCGGGTGGAGAACCTCAGTTCGTATACCCAGACCGTGACCATGAACTTGTCCGGCGGCAAATTCAGCGCCAACGAGATCCAGCTCAATCCAGTCAATGGAAGTCTGATCCTCAGCGGCACGATCTACAACGACAACAGCGTCGATTACGTGGTCTGGGGGAGTCTGTCGAGCACCACCACGAATCTCACGCTCAATACGGCGCTCGGCCCGAACGCAAACCAAGCCAATGTCGATTTCACCGTCTCGGGTGGGCGCAACTCTGCGATCCAGGTCAACGCCAGCCAATTGTGGTCGGGCACGACGACGCTCAACTCGGGTGCGTTCACGACGGCCAACGGCGTCACGCTCGCCTCGTCGGCGATCGTCGTCGCGGGCGGCACGGTGGCCTCGACGTCGGCCAACACGTTTGCCGACACCGCCTCGCTCACGGTCAATAGCGGCAGGCTGTCGATCGGCGGCAGCGACACCGTGGCCTCGCTCGCCGGCGCCGGCGGCACGGTCGATATCGCTTCCGGCGCCACGCTGACTGCCGGCAATGCCAGTTCGACCTCCTATGCCGGCTCGATCACCGGCAGCGGCGGCTTCACGAAGGTCGGCAGCGGCACGTTCACCCTGTCGGCCGCGAGCAGCTACACGGGAGCGACGACGGTGAACGCCGGACGGCTCTCGCTCTCGACGGCCAACCTGCTCGCCGACTCGTCGGCGGTGTCTGGCGTTGCCGGCGCCGTGCTCGGGCTCGGCGGCAACGAGACGATCGGATCGCTGGCCGGGGCGTTGAACGTGGCGCTTGGCTCGGGCACGCTGACGGCCGGCGGCAACGGCCAGAGCACGACCTACTCCGGCGGCATTTCCGGCTCGGGCGGCTTCTCGAAGGTCGGCTCGGGCACCCTGCAACTCGCCGGGGCGAACACATTTGCGGGGCAGACGTCGGTGATCGACGGCGGCCTGAAGCTCAATGGATCGATCGCGGGTGCGCTCAACGTCGCGGCGATCGCGACCCTCAATGGCACCGGCACGGTCGGCGGCAACGCCACGATCGCCGGCATCCACTCGCCGGGCAACTCCCCCGGCATCCAGACGTTCAGCGGCAACCTCACCTACGAGGCCGGTGCGGTCGTGAACTGGGAGCTGATCGCGAACACGACGGGCACGGCCGGCGTGAACTACGACCAGATCGTCGTGCCGACGGGCAACCTCACATTCTCGGGCTCGACGACGCTCGCCCTGTCGTTCAACGGGGCGGGCAGCACGGTCGACTGGTCGGACGCCTTCTGGAACTTGAACCGCGCCTGGACGATCTACGACCTGTCGGTGGGCGGGGCGAGTGGCATCTCGAATCTCTTCGTCGGCGGCTCGCTCCTCGATGCCCAGGGCGATGCGCTCTCGCCGACCGGCCGGGGCTACTTCACGACCTCGGTCTCGGGCCAGGACGTGATGCTCAACTTCATCGCCGTGCCCGAGCCCTCGGGTTGGGTCATGGCCGGCATCGGCGTCGCCTTCAGCGGTCTCTTGATCGGCCGCCGCCGAAGTCGAAGCTGAATCATGCGATCCGCCCGATCCTCCCGGGCAGCCCTCGCTCCAGTCGCCTGCCTGGTCGTGGAGCGGGCCTGCGGCTCGGCCCTGGCAAGGAACGCCGGCGGAGAAATCTCCATCGCCACGGAAGACCAGTGCTAGGCGGCCTCGCGCTGCGTTCCAGACGATCCAAAGCTTCTCTGTGAGAACGATGCTCAAGATCCGGGGCCGCCTGGTCTCCACGACGCTGGCATCCCTCGCCCTCGCGCTGCTCGCAGCGCGGGTCGAGGCTCAGGCGTTGCCCTCCACCTACGACCTGCGGGCGGTGACGACCGGCTCCGGCGTGCAGGCCTGGGTGCCGGCGATCCAAGACCAGGGCATCTTCGACGACTGTTGGACGTTTGCGGCGGCCACCGCGATCGAGAGCAACCTGCTCAAGAACGGCCTTCTCGCCCCGGCCGCGACCGCGCCCGCAGTGACGATCTCCTCGTGGCACATCTCCACCCGCAACGGCGCCCCCGAGTCGCTCGTCAGCACGGGCACGTATGGAAACGGCACCGCCGACTACGGCTGGGGCGGCTTCGAGTATCAGACGATGGGCTACCTCACCCGCGGCCAGGGCGCGTGGACGATCCCCAACGTGCCAAGCCCCTCGTCGAACTCCATCACGACGATGGGCGGCGGGCCGGTGAGCGTGTCGGGCACCGTGAACGCGTTTCCGCACGTGCTCGTCAACAACTCGCCGGCCAACATCGGCGACCTCCTGCCCGCGGCCGACCAGACGCCCGCGTGGTTGACGCGGCGGGTGACGTTTCTCGACCAGGGGTTCGGCGGCAACGTCGCGTTTCCGGCCCCGATCGAACCCGGCAAAAACAAATACCTGTTCAATCAGGGCGCGGCCGACCCGCAGGTGCAGGCCGTGAAAAACGCGATCCTCGCCGGCGGCGCCGTCACCACGTCGATGAACGCCGACTACAGCTACTTCTCCTACACCTCGGGAACGGATGGCCTGTATACCGTCTCCTACGTCAATCCCGGGCAGGATCCCTCCAACACCGACCACGAGGTGACGATCATCGGCTGGAGCGACTCGCAGGCCGTGGGCTCGGGCACCGGTGCGTGGCTCGTGCAGAACAGCTGGGGCACGAGCTACTGGACGAGTTCCCACGATGCCTACCCTAACGACGGCACCTTCTGGGCGTCGTACGACGACCCCTCGATCGGCCGCACCGGGGTGGCGTCGTTTACGATGGCCCCGACCGCGGGCTACGCCCCGACCGTGCTCCAGAACGAGCTCGGGCCGATCGGGTATGCCTACGACTTCAACGCCACGAGCACCGTGCTCGGCCTTGCCGCGGATGAGCACACGGCCTTCTGCTCGGTACTCACGCCCACCACGTCGGGATCGCTCGCGGCCCTCGGCGTGATCAACGGGATCGTCGGCACGTCGCTCGAATACTCGATTCTGTCGGGCTGGACCGCCGCGAGTCCCTCCGGCGGCACGGTGCTCGCGAGCGGGTCGCTCACGCTCGGTGGCGTGGGCTACCAGCTGATCGACCTCGCGGCGCCCGTGCCCCTCACCGCCAACCAGTCGATCGCCGTCCTGCTCACCTACGGCACGGCGGGCGCCGCGGGCGTGGTGGTGGGGGGTGACGGCCTCTATGGCGTCACGCAGGATCCACAGGGCCTGTTTTCGTACCCCGTCAATGCGGGCCTCTCGTACTACTACGACACGCACACGGGCACGTGGACCGACTTCGCCACGAAGACCTACACCGCGTCGGCCGCGACGAGCTCCACCACCACGACCGGCGGCGTGCTCTTCCTGAAGGGCGTGATGGTGGCCCCGGTCCCGGAGCCCTCGACGCTCGCGCTCGCCGCCGCGGGACTCGGCGCGGCCCTGTGGGGCGGGCTGCGTCGGCGGATCGCGGCACGGCGATCGTGGGCATCGTTCCTCGGCCTGATCATCGCGGCTGCGTCGCTGCTCGGCGGCCGTGAGGCTTTCGCACAGGCCGGCTACACGTCCCCCTTCTCGATCGGGCTCGCCCCGGACATCGCCTCGTGGACGAGCGACTTCGCCGGTCGGCGGCAGTTGATCAACCAGAATGCGACGCCCGCCCAAGTCGATTGGTACACGACGACCTACACGGACCCCTACGGCCCGCTGAGTCCCCAGCTCTACTCGACGGGCTCGATCGCTTCGCCGGAGGTCGCCGCGAGCCTGCAGTCCGACCGCGGCTCGCCCGTGTACGGTGCGCCGCTGCTGACGCCACCGTCCGGCGTGTCGGTCGTCACCTGGCAGCAGCAGCGGATCCTCGCGGCCGCGAACGTGCTGCTGACGGCGGCCAACGGCACCGCCTACCAGCACCTCCACCTGCCAGACTTCGATCCCGCGCAGGTCACCAGCGGCACCTACCCGTGGAGTTCCGTGAGCACCAACCCCACGCTCCAGTCGTCGTGGCAGCTCGCCAACGGCGTCTCGGGCACGGCTTCGAATCCCTACGCCAACGCGTACGGCCAGCCCACTCCGGGGATCGACTGCACCGACTTTTCCGCCTACGTCTACAACCTCGCCCTGGGCTTCCAGATGCACTCTGGCGTGTCGAGCCAAGTGCAGTTCAGCGGCACCTCCGGCAAGCCTGCGCCAGGCGTTACGGCCTCGGCCACGATCCTCGACACCACGGGCACGCCGCTGGAGCCGCAGTTCTTCTACGGCCCCAACTTCGGCACTGGCGTGCTCAACACGGGCACCGGCACCGGCCCGCTCGCATCGCTCATCAGCCAGTTTCAGCCGGGCGATCTGCTCTACATGGGTGGTCCGAATCTCGGCATCCTCCACGTCGTGATGTGGCTCGGCCAGACGGGCACGGATTCGTCCGGCAACACGTTTCCGCTCGTGATCAGCAGCCACGACAACAAGCCGGCGATCTTCGACACGCTGGCGCTCGACGCCACGGGATTCCCGCTCGACGGGAACAACGCGGCCCACCTGCCCCCGCCGGGAGTGCACATCCTCCCCTTCGACCAATCGAACTGGTTCTATCAGGACTTCCAACTCGCGATGCGGGTGGTCGCCGTGCCCGAACCCTCCACCTATTGCATGGCCCTCGCCGGTCTGGCCTGCGGCGGCTATTCCATGCTTCGGCGTCGCAAGCGGAACTGACACAGCGAACCCAATCTGATTCCAACGCGCGGGGAGCAGGCCGCCATCACGAGCCTGCTCCCCTTCGGCCTTTTCACGGCCTGAACTTTCCCGTCCTGCCGCATCGGCATGCTGGCGAGAGCCGGACATGGAACCGGCCCTGCGGCGGTTCCTGGGGCGGCTCACGAGCCGCCCATCCGACGGGCGATGCTGGCGAACGTGCCATCAGCCGGGACATGCTTCGCGACGCGGAATCCCGGCTCCGACCGCCGCATTCAGCCGAAGGCGATTCCCAGTCGTACGGCGATCCGCCGCAACGGTGCGTCACGCGTGCACAAGACGTGGGCCTCGTTCACGGATGCCCAGAGGATGTGGGCGTCAATGAGCCCTATGCCACTACCGTGAAGGTGCTGATCGTCGATGAAGGCCAGAATCTCGTCATGGTCGGCCTGCCTAGTCCGCGGCAGGGCATGAAGCAGTTCGAGGATTGCGTGCCGTCGCGCGAGGGAACCGCAGGCGAGTTCGCCGATCACAAACGGATGGCAGACGACGTCGTCCGCCTCCAAGAGCATGGTCAGTTGGCGGTCGCCCCGCCGCAGGTGGTCGATCCAGACGGATGTGTCGACGAGGATCATCGACGCCACCGCTCAGCCCGGCCGGCGCCGCGGGGGCACTCGGGCCCTGCGATCCGAGCCGCCGAGGGCGGCAAGCTTTTTGGCCGACTCTCGGGCGATCAGTGCCTCGAGGCCCATGCGGACCAGTTCAGTTTTCTTGTGGACGCCGGTGAGACGGGCGGCGGTGGAGAGCGATTTGTCGTCGATGTTGAGGGTCGTTCGCATGCATCAATTTTCTCCAAATCGTATGCATTCGTCAAGAGACGACAGGGCGGTCATGGAACCTGCCTCAGTGTGGCCAAATGTGGTGGTCACCTTTTTCGTGTCCGAAGAGCAGGCTCTCGGCGAGCGTGCCCACGATGCCTGCGCAGTTGATCGGCACGAAGGCCCGCGCGGCCCGCGAACCGGCGGTATTTTTTCACGGGTGCTCAATTCACGCCCGGCGGATTCCGTCGCTGCTCCTACGTGACCGGCTGCTGGGTTTCACGCTGGCGGCTGCGGGTGGGCGGATGCTGGCCGGTGTCGGCACGGCATTTGAGCAAGAAGCCCCCGGCGGAAGCCGGGGGACTCCGCGTTCCGCGACGTCCCGCTCCCGATGGTGAACGGGCTCGCCCGATCGCCCGGTGTCCCCGGGCTTCCGCCCGGGGCTTTTTGGGGCACGTCCCCGGGCTTCCGCCCGGGGCTTTTTGGGGCACGTCCCCAGGCTTCCGGCTCCACCTTCCTCGGCTACGGCGGCTTCGTCCCTAGCGCCGGCGGTTTCGTGATCCGCGCTTGCCGCCGGCGCTGAATGATGCGTTGTTCCCACGCGACCCTCGGCACCGTCGTATGTCGAGGTTCCCAAGGCCGT
>Ga0315902_10004279_pt1 | contig 20715 bp, 16 predicted proteins | sample LakEriMetagenome_9_FD_203523 | JGI IMG/M metagenome (GOLD analysis project Ga0315902, IMG submission 203523) | Freshwater fungal communities from buoy surface, Lake Erie, Ohio, United States - Buoy 12 MA117 | ecosystem: Environmental > Aquatic > Freshwater > Lake > Lake biofilm | place: USA... | reverse complement strand
CGGGTGCAGGAAGCGTGGTCGGTCGTGTTTTCCAACTGGGGGGCCGCGTCGGCAGGGTGGATGCAGCTCTTCCGGAAGCCTCTGCAGTGGTTTGTGAGCTGGTACTGGCCCCGGTTTCATGCGCATGGCTTCGTCCTCTCCCGCAGCGATGAATACGAGGCGGATCGCCGCTCTGCGGAATGGACCACGGTGAACGACGCCGCGACCGCCCTGTTTGCCATCCAGTGCCTGGGGACGCGCCTGAGCCAGGAATTCTGGCCCGAGGTTCATCGCGAGATGAATCGCCTGCCCGAGCCCCCGGACGCCATCTACGACCGTGAACAGCGTGAGTTAGGTCTCCCTCCCGATCCAGCCCTCGCCCAACGCTGGATCACAGAGGCGCTGCGGTTCCGGACACTGCATTCCGATTCCCACCCCAGCCTGGCCGACCGACTGCGCAACCTCGGCGCGAACCCCGACGCACTCGCGCAGGGTGGGTTTCCCCTGGCTCCCCGGCATTCGGCCGCCGAGGATTTTCTCGCCCCCCGCTTTGAATCGCTGCGTGACGAGATGTCACAGTCGTGGAAGACCGACAATGCGCGGGCCTGGAACATCCTGTATCACAACGCCCAGCGGCTCCAGCGGGAACTCGCGACATCCGAACGGTCCAGCTCCAACCCCTCCGCAACCAGCACGCCTCCCGTTTCCGAATCAACCGGCGAAGCTTCCCCGCCCCCGAAGTCGTCCCCGCAACTCAGCGCCGAGTGGAATCGCCTGGCCAAGCGGATGGAACTCGAGGGATTCCTGAAGTCTGAACCGCTGCTGCGGGAGTTCCTCGACCAGCATCCCCAACACCTGATGGGCTGGCTGACTCTGGGGGGCAACCTGCTCTCGGTGGGGGACGAATCGGGGCTGGCCTGTCTGCGGCGGGTGATCGACGGGGATCAACCGGCCCTGGCAGCCGATGCCTTCATGCTGTGGAAAAACTGGCTCGAACGCCGTGATGATCCCGCGGCATTGACCCAGCTCCAGACAGAAATCGACCACTTCAAGGAAGTTCAGCAGGCGGCCGATGAGGAACGTCGCTCGGTCCGACCAACCGATCGCTTCCGCTGCGTGACACTGGATCACCCCGAGCGGTTGGCCCTGCAGAAATCCCTCGCGGCTCTTCCCGAACTGGAGACCGCCTGGCTGGCCGAGAAAGAAATGCAGCATCAGCCCCATCGCCGACTGTTCGTGCTGGTGGTCGAGGCGAAACGCCGGGGATGGCTCGATCGTCAATGGCACGAGCGAAACGCCACCCTGGCCCGACAGTTGTCCACACAGGTCAACCTGCCCGGGCAGTGGCTGGTCATCCCCCCCGCGGGAGGATTTCGCAAGGTCGCCCTCGCCATCCGCAATGTTCCCCAGACACAAGTCGTCCTGGAACCCCCGGCAACCACCTGAGCCAGTCGACGATCGGATCCCAAAGCGCCCAATCGTGCCTGGCTCTTCAACGGCTTGAAAGACCTCCGATACCCACGCGTGCTTTGAGGCGAGTCGACACCAGGCATCGTCAGGGAACCACGTTCGTGGATAGAATCAGGCCCTCTCCTTGGCCCACTGGCCTTTCATTCTCACCCGAACCTCCGCCGTGACCGAATCTGCAGGGCTCCCCTCCCGCGAGGAACTGGCATTCGAATACCTCGAACGCCTCCCCTATCCCCCCTACCCGGTTCAGGAACAGGCGATCTTTGCCTGGTACGAACATGCCGAGGGGGTGCTGGTCTCGGCCCCCACGGGGACCGGCAAGACGCTGATTGCCGAAGCGGTCGTCTTTGAGGCCCTGCGGACCGGACGGCGGATGTACTACACCACGCCGCTGATTGCCCTCACCGAACAGAAGTTTCGCGAACTGACAGAAACCGCCGTCCGCTGGGGCTACCGCCCCGAGGACGTGGGGCTCGTCACCGGCAACCGCCGCGTGAATCCCGACGCACCGGTGCTGGTGGTGGTCGCCGAGATCCTGCTCAACCGGCTGCTGCAGCCCGAGCTGTTTGATTTTGGCAACGTGCTCGGCGTGGTCATGGATGAATTCCACAGTTTCTCCGATCCCGAGCGGGGCATTGTCTGGGAGTTCTCGCTATCGCTCCTGCCCCCCCATGTGCGGGTCCTGCTGCTGTCGGCCACCGTGGGGAACGCCGTGGCCTTCCTGCGCTGGCTGCAGAGTTGCCACGGGCGCAACCTGCAACTGGTGCAGAGCAGTGACCGCAAGGTTCCACTGACGTATCGCTGGGTGGGCGACCAGACTCTCAACGAACTGGTCGAGGAGATGGCCGCCGGGGAGGACGCCGTCCGCCAGACCCCCGCACTGGTGTTCTGCTTCAGCCGCGATGAGTGCTGGAACGTCGGCGAAGAACTCAAGGGGAAAGCGCTGTTGGCCGATGGGCAGCAGAAACTGCTGTCCGAGAAGCTGGCGAAATCGGACTGGTCCAAGGGGGCGGGCCCGAAGTTGAAGCAGATCCTGTTGCGGGGAATTGGCGTGCACCATGCCGGAATTCTTCCCCGCTACCGTCGCATCGTGGAGGAGTTTTTCCAGCAGCGACTGCTGACGGTCTGTATCTGTACCGAGACGCTGTCGGCCGGCATCAACCTGCCCGCTCGCAGCGTGGTGCTTCCGTGCCTGCTCAAGGGGCCCCCGGGGAAACAGAAGCTGATCGACCCCAGCTCGGCCCACCAGATCTTTGGCCGGGCGGGCCGACCCCAGTATGACGATCAGGGCTTTGTCCTGGCCCTGCCCCACGAAGATGATGTGAAGATCCTCCGCTGGAAGGAAAAGTACGACCAGATCCCGGAAGACACGAAGGACCCCAACCTGATCAAGGCCAAGAAAGCCCTGAAGAAAAAGCAGCCGACCCGCAGTCCGAACCGGCAGTACTGGAACGATTCCCAGTTTGAAAAGCTGCGGACCGCCTCACCCCGCGACCTGGTCAGCCAGGGTCACCTGCCGTGGCGCATGCTCGCCTACATGCTGCAGTTGTCTCCCGATGTCGACCGGCTGCGAACACTGGTTCGCAAGCGGCTGATGGACCCGCAGCGAATCGCCACCGAAGAGCGGGAACTCAATGCCATGCTGCTGACCCTGCACGCCTCGGGGGTCATCCAGCTGGATCCCCCTCCACCGCGACCCGAGCCGAAGACCCCGGCCGAGTCCCCCCCCGAAGAGGTGCCCGCGACTCCGGCCGCTGCACCATTGAGCCCGATGGCCCGGCTGATCGTCGAGGCGCTGCAGGCCGAGCGGGAAGCCCGCGGCGAAGCCCCGCTTCCGCGTGTGCTGGGAGCCGAAAAACCTGCCGCCGAGGTTTATGTACCCCACCGCGCCCAGCCGACCTCCCGCCTGCGGGAATTCTTCCTGTTTCGCAGCATCAATCCGGTTTATGCGATGTTCCTGCTCGACCACCTGGGCCTGGCGAGCGAAGCCGAGCGCCTGCAGGCACTCGAAAGTGTTCTGGAACTTCCCCGCTCCATCCAGCGGTTCGTACGGGTTCCCGGTCCCGACCGGCTCCCCCCGGGCCCCCTGGCGACCGAGCGGGTCGACCAGGAAGTGGTCGCCCGGGGCCTGATCGCCGCCGGCGATCTCTATCCGGAGTGGGATCCCGATGCCCGTTTCGAAGACCGCAAATGGCCCCCCACCCTGGCCGAGAAACTGCGGATGCTGTTCGAGTCGGAATACCCGAATATCCACGGATTCCAGGTCACGCCCGTCTGGGTGGCCCCCGATGTGCTGCAATTTGAGGGCAATTTCTTCGGCTACGTCACCGGACGAGATCTCACCAAGCACGAGGGGCTGATCTTCCGGCACCTGTTGCGACTGATCCTGCTGCTGGGAGAATTCTCGCAGGCAACCCCGACCGGTCTGGACCCTGCGGAATGGCAGTCGTGGTTGAAGTCGGTCTCCGACAGGCTGACCGCCTGCTGCAACTCGGTCGATCCGACCAGCACCGAACAGACTCTCACCCACTTTGCCGACAGCGACTTCGTTCCCCGCGAACTGACCGGTGCCCCTCCCGCCGGGCCGCTCGACCCGGCCGCGGCCGAAGAAGCGGTGGAGGAGGCATTTGGCTTCGGCGTTGCCGAGGCGGGCGATTGACGGCCCCGGGGTCGGAGTTTTCTGTGGGGAAAGTCACAGCCCGGTGACCGGCTCGACTCTCCCCACACCCCGGCCTGCCTGATATCCTCTCAATCTCTCCCCGGTTTGTCCCGCGTTTCCCCGGTGACCACCATGCAGCCTCGCGAACAGCGTTCCCTCCTTCGGACCCGCCGCCATTTTCTGCAGACCTCGCAGGCTGGTCTGGGGGCACTCAGCCTGACCCAACTGCTGGATCCTGCCCGGCAGTCCCAGGCGGCCGAGTCGACCGCGCGGGATCCGGGCAATCCCCTGGCCCCCCGTCAGGCGCCATTGCCCGCCAAGGCCAAGCGGGTCATCTACATCGAGTTGGCCGGGGCTCCCCCGCAGCAGGAACTGTTTGACTACAAGCCGACGCTCGTCCGCCTGAACATGCAGCCCTGCCCCGACGAAATGCTGAAAAACCAGCGTTTCGCCTTCATCAAGGGGCACCCCAAGCTGCTGGGAACCCCCTACAAGTTCGCCCAGCACGGTTCGGGGGGAACCTGGGTCAGCGAACTGCTGCCCAACATCGCCACGATTGCCGACGAAATGACGGTGATCCGGTCGATGAACACCGACCAATTCAATCACGCCCCGGCCGACCTGTTCATGTTCACGGGCAATCCCCGGTTCGGCAATGCGTCGATGGGGTCGTGGATCACCTATGGACTTGGTTCCGAGAGTGCCGACCTTCCCGGATTCGTCGTGTTGATCAGTGGTGGCTCGGATCCCACCGGTGGGAAGTCCTGCTGGGGGAGCGGTTTTCTTCCGTCGGTCTACCAGGGGGTGCAGTGCCGCAGTGCCGGAGAGCCAATCCTGTATGTCAACGACCCGAAGGGGATGAGCCGCGATTCCCGCCGCCGCAGCCTCGACGCCCTGCAGAAGCTGAATCAGCTCGAACAGCAGCAGTTTGGCGATCCCGAGACCGCCACCCGCATCAGCCAGTACGAACTCGCCTTCCGGATGCAGGTCGCCGTCCCCGAGGTGATGGACATCGCGCGCGAGCCCAAGCACGTGCTGGAGGCTTATGGTGCCACCCCCGGACAGGGAGCCTTTGCCAACAACTGCCTGCTGGCCCGCCGCCTGGTCGAACAGGGGGTTCGCTATGTGCAGTTGTTTGACTGGGGCTGGGATATCCACGGCACCGGGCCCGGAGACGACATCATGAATGCCCTCCCCCGCAAGACGAAAGATGTCGACCAGGCAATCGCGGCCCTCGTCCGCGATCTGAAGCAGCGTGGGATGCTCGACGAGACACTCATCATCTGCGGCGGCGAATTCGGCCGAACGAGCATGAACGAAGCCCGGGGGGGATCCACCTTCCTGGGGCGCGATCACCACCCGCACTGCTTCACCCTCTGGATGGCCGGCGGTGGGGTCAAGGGAGGCTTCAATTTCGGACAGACCGACGAATTCGGCTATCAGGTCGCCGAGAACAAGGTCGGAGTGCACGACATCCAGCATACGATCCTGCACCTGCTGGGAATCGACGCCAAGCGGTTCTCATTCCCCTACCAGGGTCTGGAGAATCGACTCATCGGGCCGGCCGACGATTCGCGAGTGCTCACCGAAATCCTGGCCTGAGCCTCCCTTCCCAAACAGGTCCGCTCGGCGGTGACCCTCCCGCGACGGGGCGGTCCCCTCACCGATCTGGCCGCCATGCGCACCACCTGGACATTTCACACAGCGGGCGAATTCGTCTTTGGCCCGGGTGCGATCGAACGCCTCCCCGAGATTCTCGATCGACTGGGAATCCAGCGACTGCTGATCGTGACCGATGCGGTGCTCGTCCGGACCGGAATGGTCGAGCGTGTCGCCGCACACTGTCGAGCCGCCTGGCGGGCCGTCGAGATCTTTGACGGGGGACTTCCCGAACCCCCACTGCACCTCGGTGTCGAATGTGCCGAGCGGGCACGCCAGGTGGGGGTCGATGGCGTGCTGGGGCTGGGGGGAGGCAGCAACCTCGACCTGGCCAAGCTGACCGCGTTGCTGCTGTCGCACGGTGGCTCTCCCACCGACTACGTGGGGGAAGACCGGGTCCCGGGACCGATCCTGCCACTGATCTGCCTTCCCACCACGGCGGGGACCGGTTCCGAGGTTTCTGGCTCAGCCGTCCTCACAGACACGGTTCAGCAGATGAAACTCGGCATCCTCAGCCAGCGATTGCGTCCGCGTGTCGCCCTCGTTGACCCGCTGCTGACTCTGTCGTGTCCCCCCAGGGTCACAGCCGACAGCGGCATCGACGCCCTGTCGCATGCCATCGAGGCATTCACTGCGGTCGACAACGAGCACTTCCCGCTGCCTCCGGGAGAGCGGACGACCTACCAGGGACGCCACCCATTTGGCGATATGCTGGCCGAGAAAGCGATCCGGCTGGTGGGGGCCCACCTGGAGAACGCGGTCCGCGACGGGACAAACCTGGCCGCACGGGAAGGAATGGCTCTGGCCGCCAGCCTGGGTGGCCTGGCCTTTTCGAATGTTGGCGTCGCAGCCGTCCATGCCCTGGAATATCCGGTGGGGGCGGCCGTCCACTGTTCGCATGGTGCCGGGAACGGCCTGCTGCTGCCGTACGTGATGCGATTCAACCTGCCAGCCCGACTGCCGCAGTTCGCACAGATTGCCGAGTGGCTGGGCGAGTCAACCGTCGGTCTGTCACTGGAAGCAGCGGCCGAGCGGTCAATTCATGCGGTGGAGAGGCTCAAGACGGCCATTGGCATTCCCGCCCGGCTGCGCGACATCGGAGTGCACGAAAGCCAGTTGCCGGTGTTTGCGGCGAAGGCCTTCGCCGTCAAACGGATCCTGCGCGTGAACCCGATCTTCCCCACGCAGGCACAGCTGGAACAGATCCTGAGAGAGGCGTTCTAGAAAGTCCGCCTGCGGAGCGTGAACCCGACCGGGACAGAGCGTCGCGTTCAGAGGCACGACCGTGGTTGTACCACGACGCGCGCACGGCCTTTGATACGCGATCTGCCAGAAGTGGGTGCACCGCGGGGTCCAAACCGGATCAGAGCGCCACAATCACTCGCCTGCGGCGATTTCGCTGCGGGCATTCTTGCCTTTGTCGACAGCCGTCATCTCAACATCGATCACGGTGACGCGGCGGAAATCATCGACCGGCGCTGTCGGCAGTTTCTGGTCGCGCTCAACGTTGACCGTGAACTTCGCGAGGCCGAAGGGAAGCTTCTCGGCCAGCCACATTGTGGCCGAATTGACCGAGCGCGAACGATTGTCCTGCAACTCCCGTTTTCCCTTGTTCATGCGAACGGAAAACGATTCCCCGGCGATCGTCAATTCTTCCGCCTGGTTTCCGACCGGGGCGAGATCGGGGTAATAGGTCAGTTGTGAAATGTGCGGATACACCGCCAGCGCCTGTTCCTTCACCTTCTCGACAGGTCGATCCCCCACTTTCCGCAAGCCTTCGAGTACCGGCAGAAACGTCACCGGAACGGACTCGCCATCGAGGGGACGGCCAATCACCGCCTGCACCGGGATGAGCACCTTGTAGAGAATCACCCCGCCCGGTCCCGGTGGTTGATCGACCCCCGCCGGCTTGGTCACCGACTTGAACTCCACCCAGCGACAGGGAACGGTCTTTCCCTGGTACTCCCCCTCCTGGACTCCAACCGAGCTGATCGTCAACTCCTGGCGCCACTCGAGAATCGTGTCACCCGTGGCGACGTTGGGACGCGCCTGGGTCTGGCGGTAGGTCCCTTCGAAGCGGATCCACGATCCATCCTCTTCGGGAATGTTCCAGATCAACACCTGGGCCGAGGCCGGGGCCAGGCTTCCCAGAACCACACCACAGGTCAGAATCAGCAACCGCAGCCAACGAACCTGCATGACACACCCGCTCCCGCAATTGTGAAAACCGACGACCGCCCCGACTCCACTTGCTTTCCACATCGATTCGGCTTCCGAATCGATCCCGAACCTGACCACCGACACTGTGCATCGACCGAACGGCAGGTTTGCCGTTTCACGCCGTGGCCTGACCACCCCTCAACCGGAACCAGTCATCCGCCGGCTGCCGGGGTCTCGGCGGGTTGCCCTGCCCCCGAGGATGGCTTGGAGTGCAAAGGCTCTTCCGACGAATGGATGCGGTCTCCCCGGGGAGGAGATGCCGCGAGGTATTCCTTGAGGGCATCGTGCGGACCAGCCAGGTTCTCGGGACGCTTGATGACCGCACTGATCACCGGCAGCAGCTTTTCAAACACGCCATTGACCGCCGCGCGGGAGGAGGCGAGGCTCCCCTTCTCCTGGCATTGCTTCAGCAGACCGGCACCGCCGGTTTCGAGCGGCTTGAAGGCTCCGTAAAGCTTGACGTAGCACAACCGCCAGCGACGGTCCTTGGGCTGCTCCAACACCTTCTGATCCATCTGGACAGCCAACTGCCCGACTTCATGGGCGATCAGTCCGAGGTCGACTCCCGATTCGTAATTCAATTGCCCCAGTCCGTAGGCGGCTTCACACCGGACCAGCCATTCCCGGGTCGAATCGACGAGAATCCGGGCCATCGCCTGGGCGACGATCGGGCGTTTGTCGGCCAGCGCCACCGTCTTGAGTTCACTCAGCCCCTCAATCAATCGGTACTGATTCCACCACGGCTCGTCGGCACTCTGGTTGAGTTGTTCGGCCAGGGTTTCGATGATCCGGGAACGGTCCGCCAGCTTCAGTTCGGGCAACTTGGCCAGCTTCACCAGCCCGAGAATGGCCCAGGTGCGAACCCCTGCCGGGGTCTCCTTCTTCTCCTGCTTCACCAACTTCATCAGCTCGGGGAGAGCCTTGGTGAAGTGGATGTCCTGAGCCTGCCCCCCGCTGCCCGGCTGCTCCACCAGCTCCGACAACCGGGCCAGCAGCATGGCCGTCTGCAGACGCGGGACAAAGTGGTAATTGTTGAGGAATTGCGGAGCGAGGGCGATGACACGGTTCGCCATGAACATCCGGACTTCCGACTTGTCGGACTTCGAGAGGTTCGGCGGATTGATTTCGCGGTACAGCTGATCCTGCAGGACATGCGCCGGGGTCTTTCCCCCCAGCCGATTCTCGGGCCGGGTCATCTGCGCCAGCCGGTACTCGACATACTCCTCGATCAGCTTGCGTTCTTCGTCATTCGCAAAAACTCCCGCCTGCCGGATCCCCTGCAGACGATTGCGAATCGCTTTCGCCTCCTTGGGCTCATCCTTTTCCAGTTCCTCAAACCGATGGACGGGAGCCTGTTCATCGGTCGTCATCCAGACCGGCGGTTCTTCGGAGGGAACAAAACCTGCGGGCAGTCCGTTCTCATCCAGCTTGACTTCGGGAAGCGGAGGAAGCTCTTCCCCCTTGAGATTCTTCTGCTTGATGTTGGAGAGTCCCTGGGCTCCAATCCCACCCCCTCCCATGCCCCCCATGCCGGGCATCATGCCTCCCATCCCTCCCATGCCTCCCTGCCCGGACATCGGCAAGCCCCCCTTGCCACCGGCGCCCGACCTGGGAAATCCGCCTCCAGCGCCCCCCATACCGGGCATCATTCCGCCCATGCCCCCCATGCCGGGCATGCCGCTCGCCCCTTGAGCCCCGGAGCCTTTTTTCCCCTTGCCACCGGGCTGGCTGGACTGGGCTTGAGCCTCCGCTCCAATTCCGGTCAGCACAGCCCCCACCAGTACCAGGGACCCCCAGAGGCGGATTTGCAAAACCCCGGTGACTTTCCGCATAGGTGCTTCCTGCTTCACATTCGGGAGGGTGGAGATGTCGGTCGTTCCACAGTGCCTCATCGCAGCCGGGCGACTCGCACCAGTCCTAGTATTCGCACAGCAACAATCTTCAGCACGACAGAAATGACACGCCGCAGAGCCAAGGCCCTCATCGCCAGGGACCACATCCACCGGTGGTACAACGCGACCGGCCCCAATACTCGCGGCCCCAATACTCGCGGCCCCAATACTCGCGGCCCCAATATTCCCAGCCACGGAACTCCCAGCCACGGAACTCCCGGACCCCGAGTTCGTGACCTGAGCATTCCGAGAGAGTGATGCTGGGACTGTCCCCTGGTTCGACCGTTTCGTATCACCGGTCGTGACAAAGTCGGTGCCGCCATGAGCGGACACGCTTCGCGCGGGGAGAATCGACGCAGGCAATTCCTCCCCTGCGTGAAACCTCAATTTCACGTTCGAAGCCCCTGGTCGTTCGAGCGCAGACACGGCCAACTCTCTGCGTTTACCCCGCCAGGCACGTCACCTGCGGGTCAAGATGGGTCAAATCCACCACCAGACTCCAGCCAAGCGTCCAGAGTCCATCTTCCGCCAATCTTCGAATTCCCAAGGGGGGTCAGTCCCGCCGAAATCCAGTTCGACGGCAAAAACCCGAGGAAATCTTCGAGATCTTCCCCCAAATCCCAATCCCGGCACAGACGATTCCCCGTCCCCGCCGTTCTCGGAACCCAAGTTGTCTGGTACGCTAACAATCTGCGTTGACGAATGTCAAGTTTTTTCGCCACTTCGAGTTGAGTTTCCCGCATGCCCCTGACCGCGCAGCCGCTCATCTCCACCGACCCGTGTTTTCAGAAGCACCTCACAGGTGATCACCCCGAGTCTCCCGAACGTCTCCGCTATCTCACCGCCCAACTCTCCCGCCAGCCGATCTGGCAGAAGTTCGCCGCCGGTCCCATCCGGGCCGCCAGCCAGGAGGAATTGTTGCGGGTTCACACCCCGGCCCACATCCGGATGATCCGCGAAAGCTGCCAATTGCGCCCCGGGCGCATTGAAGCCGACACCGTGGTCTCCCTCGACTCGTACTCGGTCGCCCTGCAGGCTGCCGGAACCGCCGTCGCCGCCGTCGATGCCATCCTCAAGGGCCCCTCCCGGCGGGCGTGCTGCCTGATCCGCCCCCCGGGACACCATGCCCTGCCCGATGGCCCGATGGGATTCTGCCTGTTCAACAGCGTGGCCGTCGCCGCGGCCCACGCCCGCGATCACCACCAACTCGAACGGATTCTGATCGTCGATTTTGACGTCCATCACGGCAACGGGACGCAGGATATCTTCTACGAATCCCCCGATGTCTGGTTTCTGTCCGTCCATCGCAGCCCCTTTTATCCAGGCACCGGCTCGGCCGAGGAAACAGGCCGCGGGGCCGGTCTGGGAACCACGTTCAACCTCCCCCTCCGTCTTGGTGTTTCCCGAAAGGACTTCCTCGCCCAATTCCACACGATCCTCGAGCAGGCGGCCAGTCGCTGCAAACCCGACCTGGTACTGCTGAGCGCCGGATTTGACGCCCATGCTGCCGACCCGGTCGGCAACCTGGGTCTCGAGACCGAAGACTTCGCCCCCCTCACCCAGGCGGTTCTCGACGTCGCGGGCCAGTACAGCCAGGGACGCCTCGTCAGCCTGCTCGAAGGGGGTTATCACATCGAACGACTCTGCGATTCGGTCGCCTGCCACCTCGAAACCCTCGCCAAGCCATAGCTGCGACGCGGCCGGCCCCGGGGAAATCCCTCTGCGAGTGCCCTGCCACTAAACACCCGCACACCCCTTTCATCTTGAGCAAAATGGCCGCGTTTGGGATATAGCCCACGCAAATCGCCCCCTCTCCGGGAGCGAACGCGCGTTCCGTCGTCCCTTCTGCGGCTGCTGGCACATGCCGATTCCCGCCCGCCGAATTCCCTGGTGGCTGCTGCTGCTTCCATTGGCAGCCGGCTGCAATGCGTTTCAGGGGAATCTGAACAACCAGGCTGGAATGCGCCATTATCAGTCGGGCGACTTCACGGCGGCCAAGGACGAATTCCAGCGCGCGGTCGCCGACCAACCCCAAAACGCCGACTACCTGCACAACCTGGCCGCCGCCCTCAAACGCGAGGGAGATCTGGCGGGGTCCGAACAGTACTATCGCCGCGCCCTGGCCGTCGATCGGGCCCACCAGCCTTCGTACCACGGACTGGCGTCACTGTATCGCGAAGAGGGGCGGACGGCTGATGCCCAGGCCTTGCTGACGGGCTGGGCGGGAGAGCAGGCCTACTCGCCCGAACCTTTCATCGAGCTCGCCTGGCTCGACAAGGAACAGGGCAATCTCGCGGGAGCAGAACGGAACCTCGGTCGGGCTCTGCGGCTGCGTCCCAACGATCATGTTGCCGCGGCCCAACTGGGGCAGATCTACGAAGAGACGAACCAACCCGATCGCGCCTATGCACTGTACAAGCGCAGTCTCTACACGCGGTGGTATCAACCGGAAGTCGAAGCCCGGCTCGCCCAACTGCAGCGGCGGGGCTCGGGAATTGACGACGCGGCAGAGCCCCTTGTCGCCGGACCAGCCGAGCCGGCCTGGACCGCGGGGGCCACCCCGTATCGCACGACGGGTGCCGTTCGTCCGCCCCCGCCGCCCGAAGTCCCTCCCTGGGCATTCGACCCAAATCCGCTGGGAGGTGACCCTGCGCATGCCGGCGATGAAGAAATCGCGATTCAGCCCCCACTGGTCACCCCCCGCTAAGGGGTCGATTTCCGCCACCGTCTGACCGCCGTTCCATCGGTTGACGGAGGGGTTGGACACCATTAGGCTAATCCCCGTTCTTGGGGCAGAACGAGCAGGCAGGAGTCCGTTGCGACCACCGGCTTGATTCGCCCCTTCACCCGACTGGCTGAGGGCACGGCGACATGCATCCATTGTTTGACCTTCAGGGACGGGTCGCGCTGGTCACAGGGGGCAGCAAGGGACTGGGCAAGGCGATGGCTCTGGGCTTTGCCGAGGCGGGGGCTCGCGTCTTCCTGTGCAGCCGTCACGCCGACGAACTCGCCGCCGCGGCCGCCGAGATTCGCAGCCAGACGAATGCCGAGGTTGCCTGGACGACCGCCGACATGTCCCGGCGTGACGAGTGTTCTCGCCTGGCCCAGCAGGTGCTGGAACAGATGGGACGGGTCGACATCCTGGTGAACAATGCCGGCAGCAATGTCCCCCAGGTGATCGACCAGATCACCGACAGTGACTGGGACCGGATCGTCGAGCTGAATCTCTCGAGCTGCATGGCACTGACCCGGGCCGTGGTCCCGCAGATGAAGTCCCGGAATTGGGGGCGAGTCATTCATATCTCGTCGATCATGGGGCTGGCGTCGAAGAGCGGTCGCAATTCGTACTCGGCGACCAAGTCAGCCCTGTTGGGGCTCGCCCGAGCCAGCGCACTCGACCTCGGACGGTTCGGCATCACCGTCAATTGCATTGCCCCCGGTCCATTCCTCACCGATCTGCCCGCATCGGTCCTGACCCAGACTGAGCAGCAGGCGTTCGCCGACCGGACCGCCCTGGGCCGCTGGGGCAACCCCCGCGAACTGGCAGGACCGGCCCTGCTGCTGGCCAGCGAGGCCGGCAGCTACATCACGGGGACGTGCCTGGTCGTCGATGGTGGCACACTCGCCGGGACCTTCTAAGTCTGGCCGCACGACGTCTGTCGAAGTCGGTGTCGGCCTGTTCCCAGAGCGTTACACCGCTCCCGCCTCGCGATCGCAACCCTCCCTCCCGAACTCAACTGCCCCCCCTCCCAGACCGTGGACACCTCCTTTCACCAATCCCAGGGCAATCGGGCCGAAGACGAGTTTTCACGTCTTCTGGAACGGGCCCAGGAAGGCGATTCCGAGGCGATGGGGATCCTGTTGTCGGACCTGCAGAAGTACCTGCTCAAACTGGCCGAGCAGGAATGGCCGCAGGCATTACGGCGTCGGGAGTCCCCCTCCGAACTGGTGCAACAGGCCCTGTTCCGGGTGGCCAAGGGGGCCCCTCGTTTCCGGGGCGAACCCCAGCAATGGAGATCCTGGGCGGCGAAGATCCTGCGAAACCGGATCGTCCAGCGTCAACGTTTTCACTGGGCTCTGTGCCGGAATCCGGCCCTCGAAGTTCCCATTCCCAAAATGGGACCCGAAAGTTCGGCAGAAATCGCACTGGCATCTGAAGAAACAGGCCCCCTGTCGCGCATGGGACGGGAGGAATTGCGTTTTGTGATGCAGCAGACATTGGATTCGCTCCCGCAGCAAGACCGGGAAGTGCTGCAATGGCGGATCCTCGAGGGGCTTTCCTGGAGCGTTCTGGGCGAGCGTCTGGGCGTGACGGACAAGTGGGCCAAGACCCTGTTCGGACGGGCCTTGCGGGCATTTTCGGCAGAGCTCAAGTCGGTGGTGCGGACTCTTTCGTCCAACCGTCCGGACAAACAGGGCGGAATCTGATTTTTTTCGTCCGGTTTTGGAATCGGTTGGCGTTTATTGGCTTGGGTGGGGGTTAAGACTTTGTCCCCATCCCTGAGCCTGAAAGTCCGGACCTCGCGAGAAAGTACTTTTGGCTCAGTTCCAAGAGTCGGAAAGCCGCAGTATGAGCCCAATCGGTCAGCCCCGGTCCACGGGAACTGAGGCGATCTCACAGTTCGACGAATTCTTGGCCGACTGTGATGATCGCCTCCTGGCCGGTTTGGAATCGTTTTCCGACGAAGGCCTGGACGATCTGGCACTCCCCCCCAATGGTCCCGGGCTCGTGGGAGATCAGGGGGAACCCTCCACACATCCACTCTCCCCCCAGGACGAGGCCGTGGTCGCGGACGCGATCGATGGCCTGATCCTCCTGCGGGAGGTGCTGGGGAATGTACCGTCATCGACGCACCAAAGCGGGGAACGCCAGGACACGATCGGCCCGAAGCCCGAGCCTCCCGTCGCCGCCCCCAACGTCTTTCGCGGCTTTGAATACCTGCGAACCCTGGGGGCCGGATCCGGAGGCTGGGTCTTTCTGGCCCGCGATCTGTCGCTCCCCCGGCGGGTCGCCATCAAGACTCCACGCAGTGATCGGCAACTGTCGGGAGCGGGACCGTCGGGCTGGATGCATCGCCCGGGAACCCGCGAAGCCGAGGCAATTGCCCGGCTTGATCACCCCGGTATTGTCCCGATCCACCTGTTTGATCACGACGCCGATCCGCCCCGAATCGTGATGGGGTATTGCGATGGCGGAAGCCTGTCTCAATGGCTGAGATCGCACCCCGGTCCACACTCCCCCGAACTCTCGGCGCAACTGCTGAACAATCTCTGCGACGCTGTCGAACACGCCCACAGCCGGGATGTCATCCATCGCGACCTCAAGCCCGGGAACATCCTGCTCGCGTCCATGTCGGGGACACGGGATGCCGATGCGCGTGACACACCTCCCGAGGCCCTGCTGCAGCGCTGGCGGCTGAAGGTGGCCGATTTCGGTCTCGCCCAGCATGCGCACGACATCACCACCCGTGACATTGTGGGGACCCTGCCCTACATGGCTCCGGAGCAACTGGATCCCGACCTCGGTCGGGCCGATGCCCGAAGCGACATCTGGTCCCTGGGGGTCATCCTGTTCGAACTGCTGACCGGAACGCGGCCCCATCCCGGCGACACGGTCGCAGATGTCCTGGCACACATTCGGCAGGTGGGAGTGGTCTCTCCCCAGGCCACGAATCGCCAACGTCGGGCCCGGCCTGTCCCGGGACCGCTCAGCGTGATCGTCGAGCGGTGTCTCTCCCCCGAGCCATCCCGGAGGTATGCGACCGTTGGAGAACTGCAGTCCGACCTGCAGTGTTTTCTGGATCACCGTCCGACCTCCCTGGCGTCGGTCATCGAACGGGTTGGTTACCAGCTGCGGCAACCCCGAGTCCTGATTGCCGGCCTCTCCCTGATCGGTGCGGGGCTGCTCTGGTCATCGCTGCGCACGCCCTCCTCCTCGACCTTGCCCCAGTCCTTCCTGTCGGCGGGCCCAGGAGACACCGGGGCCGCGCCCCCGGAAACGAAGTCGGCCGATCCCATCCCGTCCGACCTGCTCGACATCGAAAAGGAGATTCTCGAGCAGTTTGGACATTCGGTCATTCATCGAACATTTCCCAACTACGATCCGTCCCATCTCGGGCGTGTCCAGTTGCTGGATGGAGTACTCATCCCCGACCTGCCGGAGGGGACCTCGACGGGAGTCATCCAGCTCAACTCCCTCGGCTACTGCCTGGCGGAACTCAACCCCGATCCCGGTCCAGATTTTGAATTCAGCGTCGCGATTCACCAGGACAACTGGAAAGGGGCGTGCGGGCTGTATCTCGGCTATCACATGGCGATCAACCTGCAGGGACAACAGGTTCCGCGAGCCCAACTGTATCGCCTGCGGATTGAAGGGCGGGGGAGCCTGCTCACCCCCCTGCTTCAACGACTGCCGGCCGCCTTCGAATCGCTGACGGACGACGTCCTGGTCGAGAAGGGATACGTCCCCGTCGACGAAATCTGGATTCCCCAGTTGTCGAGCAGTGGCTCTCCACAACGACTCAAGGTGGTCGTGAGAAAAGGACGGGTCACCGAAGTCTGGTGGAACGACGAGCAGTACCCCGATCTGGCCACCCCAGAAATCGATGAGTGGTTCGAAAACAATCACTTCCCCGTCGCGGGTGCAATCGGGGTCTTTTCTCAGGGAAGCACCACGTTCTATCAACCCCGCTTCCGCAAACTGCCCAGCGAATGAGGCCCGGTACCCTCCCCCCTCGGGAGGTTGACCATTTCCTGGAATCCTCCCTTTGAGGCTGCCGCATGCCCTCCATCCAGATCACTTACCCGGTTGCCGGCCAGCAATTCACCCTGCACCGGGACCCCATGAGCTTCCAGGTGATTCTGCCGAAGGTCGTCGTCCTGGTGGCCGATCCGGCGACTGACATGCGGGGAGACGCCCTGGTGGTCCGGGCTTTCGAAAATCCCGCCGCTTCCACCACTTCCCCGCTGACGCCCGGGGATCCCAATGCCAATCCCACCGAGTGCACGCTCAACAACGTGCGGGTGATTGGTGCTCCGGGAACGGGGGGAAGTTATGAATCGTTCAAGGTCGTCGCCTGGGCCCGTGTCAACGGTGTTCTCTGCTCAAGCGGGCCGGTCTTCATTCAGCTCAAAGTCACCTGAACGGTTTCGTCTCTGCAGCGTCAGAGTTCCAAGACTCCGAAAAACCGGTCTGGACGAAATCCACAATGACCGCACGACCCGACAGAAACAATCCCCCGGGGTCGGGTCGTATTTCAAGATTGTTCGAGACTGATCGCGAGTCGACAAAAATCGCCAGTCGACACAATCGTCGCGAGATTCCTGTCAGCGGCTGTCGACTGCGCTTGTCGAGGTCAGCCCAGCGACTCGAGGAAACCGCGCATCTCCCCTTCGGCATGCGAATCCCCCGCACGCCGCGCCACTTCGATGCCCCGCACAATGGTCTTCCGGGCGTCGTCCGTGCTCCCCACCTGGGCCTGCAATTGGCCCAATTGAAACCACGCCGGTACATACTGGGCATCCCATTCCAGCAGTTGCTGCAATCGACCGATCGCCAACTGGGGCTCCCCCTGGCCGGCCACCACCAGCGCCCACGCGTAATTCAAAAAACTGTCCTGGGGAGACGCCTGCAACTGCGTCTCAATCTTCTCGCGACGACTCATGCTGGAACGGGCCGGTTTTCAACGGGGTGACGGGACAAAGGTGCGACTTCTCGCCCGCACGATCATAGGCAGACCGGCCCGTCACAACCACGCCCGCCCCCGCGTCCCCGCAAGACGACACTGCTCGCTCTCACAGCCTGGCAGGCCCCGTCTCTCGTTCCGCCAGCAATCGTTCGCGACGTCGCTCGAGGGCTTCACACCAGTCCGACACCCCCTTCCCCGTCCGGGCACACACCGACACGCACTCCAGGTCGGGCTGGATCAGCCGTGCATCCTCACAGGCCGCCTCGACAGAAAAGGGAACGTACGGCAACAGGTCGGTCTTGCTGATCACCAGCATCTGGCTGGTCCGGAATGCCTTCGGATACTTCCCCGGCTTGTCATCCCCCTCTGTCGTGCTCAGCAACAACACCCGCACATGCTCGCCCAGGTCGTGCGATGCCGGGCAGACCAGGTTCCCCACATTTTCGATAAACAGGAACTCACACCGCTCGTCGGGAAGCTCCCGCAGGCCCCGTTCCACCAGTGGCAGTTCGAGGTGACAGGCCCCCCCCGTCGTCAATTGCACGGCTGGCGCCCAGGGAGCCAGACGCTGGGCATCCCGATCGGTGGCCAGGTCCCCGACGAGCACCTGCATCGTATGTCGCCCCCGCCAGTGCCGGGCGGTCGCCTCCAGCAGGCTCGTCTTTCCCGCCCCCGGGGAGGACAACACATTCACCACCAGCGTTCCCTGGCGGGTCCATTCCTGTCGCAATTCGGCCGCCCGTCCGCGAGGTGCGGCGTTCACGTCCCGATCCACACGGACCGTGGCAACGCGCTGCGGGCCCACGATTTCTTCTGTCATGTCTGCGTCTCCCCCGACGTTGCAACCCGATCGGTGACCTGGTCGAACGAAACCACGCGAAACTCTTCCCCCGACACCACCACAGTCCGCAGATTGCCGCACTTCGGACAGGCAAAACGAAACTGCGGGACTTCAAACACCCCACACAGGTCACACCGGGCCCGCAGGGGGATCAGCTCGATCTCGAGCCGCGAACCTGCCAGCCGACTTCCCGGGACCAGCTGCTCGTAGGCCAACTGCACCAGCATCGGCTCCACTCCCGACAGTGCCCCCACTTCAACACGCACGACCGACACACGCCCGCCCCCCGCCCGATCGGCCTCCCCGGAGACCATCGCAATCAACCGCTGCACGATTGAGGTTTCATGCATGCGCCACTCCCGGCGTATCGTCCACTGAGACTCCCGGTCGCGTGTCCCCCCGGCCCCAGGCTTCCACGATCCCCTCCACGACCCGTTCCACAACGATCGCGAGATGGTCTCCCGCCCGATTCCCGGCAGCAAAGTCCCGCCCCCAGATTCCCCACAGGCGAACGTCCGCCGGAAGTCGCCCCAGACGCTGGGCCAGCGTCAGCACCGCCGGGAGCGAAAAATCATGCGTCCCGCCTTCCCAGTTCACCTCATGGTCGGCACCAGGCCACGCCCAGACCTGCCATCCGGTCGCCCCGTGGTCCCCCCGGCAGGCGTCGGCCACCCACAACGGGCAATCGGGGCGCACCCAGTCGAGCAGGTCAATCGGCGTGGCAGCCGAGTGCACTTCCCAACCGGGCAGTTGCCGTTGCCGCAGCCCCTCGGCCACCAGCCACCCCGCCACATCGTCTCCGTGAGGGCTGCCAATCCCCACGAAGCAGACAGGCCGTCCCTCAGTGGTCATGCCGATGGACCCGCAGGAAATGTGTCGAACAACTGATGCACGGATCGTAGTTGCGGACCAGTTCTTCGGCCCGTCGGGCCAACTCATGGTCGGGGCGATCGAGCAGGTGCGGCAGCCAGTCGCGCAGGTCGTCTTCGATCTGCTTCTGGTTTTGCGAGGTCGGGGGAACGATCTTGGCGAACTCGATCTGTCCCGTGTCGTTGATCGTGTAGCGGTGAAAAATCAGACCGCGCGGCGCTTCGGTGGCCGCACATCCGGTCGCCTGCCGTGGGGTGTAGGAAATCCGGTGGGGGACACAACTGCGGTACTCGCGCAGGATCTCCAGCGCCTCGGCATACGCATGAACCAGTTCCAAGCCCCGCGCGACAATGCTGCGAAAGGGATTCCGGCAGGGAGTTTCGAACCGCAGGTCGTCCGCGAGTCGCCGGGCGGGCTCGGCCAGACGTTCGCGGTTGAGCGCGATCCGCGCCAGGGGGCCGACGTGGTAACACTCCCGGCCAGGCAGCGTCTCCGAATGCAGGGCCGTCGAATGGGCCACGTGCACCTCTTCGTAGTGCTGTTCGTACTCGGTCACCGCGACGGTTCCCCCACGGCTTGAGCCGATCGGACCTTCGTTGAACGGATATTCGTCGGAGGGCTGCAGGGCGACGAAGTTGTAGTCGCGGGTGTAGTCGGGAATTGGGAGGCTGGCGACCCAGCGGGTCGCCTCGATCGCCGCCTCCAGGCCCCATTCAAAGTCGGGAATCAGCCGCTGCAATGACTCGCGTCTCGGAGCCCGATGGAAGCCACCGACCGCCACATTGATGGGGTGAATCGCCCGTCCTCCCAGCACCTCGAGCAGCTGGTTCCCGTGTTTCTTCAGGCGCAATCCCCGGTTGACCTCCAGCGGATGATCGGCCGCCATCGCGAGGCCGCTGTCATATCCGAGGAAGTCGGGCGCATGCAGCAGGTGCATGTGCAGGGCGTGGCTTTCAATCCATTCGCCGCAATAGAGCAGTCGCCGCAAGCGACGAATCTCGGGGGTGATCTGCACCCCCAGGGCGCGTTCCAGCGCATGGACCGCCGTCATCTGGTAGGCCACCGGGCAGATGCCGCAGATCCGGGCTGTGATATCGGGAGTCTCTTCCAGGGGACGGCCCCGCAGCAGCGACTCAAACAGCCGTGGCGGCTCGTAGATCTGCAGTTCGACCCGCTCCAGTCTCCCCTGGCGAGTCTCGATATGCAGCGCCCCCTCCCCTTCGACGCGCGACAGGATCTCCACCCGAACGGTGCGTGTGTCGGTCATCGCGTCACATTCCCCTCTGCCGGTGTCGGTTCGGCCGGCCAACCCGCCTCCAACCGGTCCGAAACCTGCTGGAAGGCGGGAGCCGCCGCATTGAAGTTCCGCAACAACGGCACCAGTTGGCCCGGCGGATGCCCCGCCTGCACCAGGTGTCCGGCGAGTGGGCCGCAGTT
>Ga0315902_10004278_pt1 | contig 20719 bp, 19 predicted proteins | sample LakEriMetagenome_9_FD_203523 | JGI IMG/M metagenome (GOLD analysis project Ga0315902, IMG submission 203523) | Freshwater fungal communities from buoy surface, Lake Erie, Ohio, United States - Buoy 12 MA117 | ecosystem: Environmental > Aquatic > Freshwater > Lake > Lake biofilm | place: USA... | reverse complement strand
AAGGTCGAAGGTGACGCCTTCAACATCGAGATCGAACGCCAGACCCAGGTCTTCGTGGACACCGTGCGCGCGGCCATCGACGAGCGCCTGGGCCCGCTGCTTCCCGCGCTGGAAAAGCTGTTGGCTGAGCAGGGGTCGACCGTGGACGACCTCGCCGCCCCGCCCCGGCTGGGCCCGGGCTGAAGGCCTCGGCCCTCCAGCCCTTCAGAACTCCGCCGCTGCAGCGCTTCAGCGCCGCCTGCCCCCGGGCCGTTTCTGAGGCGCCGGCAGCCCGCTCAGCCCAAGCAGACCCAAGGTCAAGTGATGCGCCCGCGCACCAGGGTCGGCCAGGTCGTGCAGCACGTTCATGTGGTGGCGCTGCGGTACCGCCTCGCACACGGGCACGACCTTCGCCCCCCAGGCCTTTCGGATCAAGCGGTTCTGGCGCAGGAATTCTTCGCTCTCGTCGGCGCCCACCAGGGCGATCAAGGGGCCTGCGGGTGAGGGCATGTGCACGGGGCTCAGGCGAGCGGCCTCCTGTGCGTCCAGGGCCAGGTCGGGGGCCAGAAAAGGGGCGTGGCGCAGTGGCTCCAGGTCGAACACCCCGGACAGCGACACAGCACCCTTGACCAGATCGGCCGGCAGGTCGCTCGCGTACTGATTCCAGCGCAGGGCCAGCATCATGGTGGCCAGGTGTCCGCCCGCCGAGTGCCCGGCCACGATGATGCGCGCCGGGTTGCCGCCGTAGCGGCGGGCGTTGCGCCAGACCCAGGCCACGGCACGGGCCACCTCCATGACGATGTGGTCCACACGCACCGCCGGAGCCAGGGGGTAGTCCGGCACTGCCACCAGGGCGCCGGCGTGGGCAAAGGGCGGCGCAACGAAGGACTGGTCGCTCTTGGACAAGGCGCGCCAGTAGCCACCGTGCAGGTACACCAGCACGGGCGCGCCGTCAGGGTCTGGAGGGGTGCCCTGGGCCGATGGCGCTGCCAGGAACAGGTCCAGACCGCCCGCGCCGTGCGGGCTGGGTTCTGACACGTAGGGCACATCCAGCAGGCAGTTGGAGCTGGCCCGCGCCTGGGCGGAGCGGTCGAACCACTCCCGCAAGATCTGCGGATGCTCCGGGATGCGGCCGCGGTTGTTGTACTGGGCGTCGTGCCAGGCGGGGGAGCGTGGTCGGGTGCTCATGCTTTCCTCTTTGCTGCTTTCTTGCTGCTTGCAATGCTCGGTGCTGGGGTGTCACTGACGCCGTTGGCGCGGCTCTTGGCAATCGCTCGGCTTGCACGTCCGGTCTCGCGGCTCACAGTCGCTGGCGGGCCACCACCCTCGGCCAGGGCTGCGGCCACCAGAGTGTCGGCCATCCACAGTGCCACCTTCTCCACGGCGCGGTCCGATAACCCCCAGATGTCCTTCAGCACCATGTAGGTCTCGATGCCGTAGACCACGGTCAGCGCCTGGTGCAGGCGCATCTGGGTGGCGGGCTCCAGCACGCTGGCCAGCGGCGCAATCGCGTTGCCCAGGATCCGCACACGGTGCCCGCGCCGGTACGGCTCTTCCTCCAAGGTGCCGGCGCGTTCCTGCGCCCATTGCTCCAGCGACAGTTGCACGGCAGCCCGCATCTGCGGCTCGAAGGCCTGGAACAGCGGGAAGGTCTTCTCGAACACGTCGCGCACCCGTTGGGGGCCGTCGGCGTGGGGCGAGGAGAAGTCGCGCACGGGCCCGAGCGAGGCGTCCATTACCGCCGCAATCAGCGCACTGCGGCTGGGGAAGTAGCGGTAGACCGTGGCACGTGACACGCCGCTGCGCTGCGCCACTTCGGCCATGGAAGGCACGTGGCCGGCTTGGCGGATCAGTTCCATGGCCGTGTCCCGCAACAGCCGGAAGGTGGAGGCCTTCACGCCCCGTACCGGCGGGGCCGGGCCGAAGCTGGGGGTGACGGTGTAAGTCTTGGAAAGCGGCATGGAATGAGGGTTAGTCCTGATCAGATTCCTGTCTGCGGGCCCTTGGCAGGCTGCCGGCGACGCCTCTATGATGCACCGATCCAGATTTGAGACACAAGTCTCATTTCTCAACAAAGGACTCTGCGGCTCAAGACTTCCTTGAAGGAGGCGGCACGCGGAGCCGCGAGGAGACAGTCCGATGCGCGTGTGCGGTTCGGAGCGAGGGGTCAGGGCATGACGCTCCATCTCATGGAGCGCGTGGCCGTCGAGGACGACGGCGACAGCGGCGCGGTGGGCGAGCCCGTGTTCTGCGTGCACGGCCTGGGCGGCAGCAGCAACACCTGGACACCCATGATGCCCGCGCTTTCGCGCTACCGCGTGCTGCGCATCGACCTGCCCGGCAGCGGCTTGTCGCAGCGCGCGGAAGGGGGTCTGTCCCTCTCCCGATTTGTCGATGCGGCGCTGATGGCTTGCGAGCGTCTGGGGGTCCGTCGTGCCCATTGGCTCGGGCATTCGATGGGCAGCATCGTGTGCCAGCATCTGGCGGCCAAGGCGCCTGAGCGCGTCAGCAGCCTGGCTCTCTTTGGCCCGCTGATGGCGCCGGCAGACGCAGCACGTCAGGGCCTGCGCGCCCGCGCCGCCAATGCGCGTGACGAGGGAGTGGCGGGCATGCACGGCATCGCGCTGCAGATGGTGCAGGCTGCTCTTTCCAACGAGACCCGCCAGCGCAACCCGCTGGCTCTGGCCTTCGTGCGCGACGGCCTGATGCGTGCCGACCCACAGTCTTACGCCCGCACCTGCGAGGCCTTGGCCGAGGCGCAGCCCGCGGCCGTGGACCGCATCACTGCGCCGGTGTTGCTGGTGACGGGTGACGAGGACGCCGTGGCGCCGCCTCAAGGGGTGCGCAGCCTGGCCGACCGCCTGCACGGCAGCCCCAGCGTGCGCAGCGTGGTGCTGCCGCGCTGCGGCCACTGGACGCCCCTGGAGCGCGCAGAGGACTGCATGCGCGAGTGGCTCGAATTCATGGCCGCGGTGGCCCGCAGGCCGCAAAAGATGGCGGGCTTGGCCGCCCACTGAAACGGAGACTGTTGATGGCCGACGTGCTCTTCACCAACGTACGCATCTTCGATGGAGGCGGCGAGACGCCCTTCCAGGGCGATGTGCTGGTGCAGGGCAATCGCATCTCGCGTGTGGCGAAGTCCGGCTACGGCTCACGGCCCTTGACGGTGGCTGGGGCGCAGGTGATCGACGGGGCCGGCGCCTTTCTGATGCCCGGCATGGTGGAGGCACACACGCACTTCTCCTGGAACGACCAGCCCAGCCTGGAGTCCATCCAGCGCATGCCGCCCGAAGAGCACATCCTGTGGTGCGCGCAGGTGGCCGAGCGCTACCTGGACATGGGCTGGACCTCGTGCGTGGGTGCGGCCACGGCCAAGCCTCGGCTGGACGTGGTGATCCGCAACGCCATCAACGACGGCACCATCATCGGCCCGCGCTACCTCGCGGCCAGCCAGGAGATCACCGTGCCCGGCGGCCTGGGCGACACCACGGCGCCGCACCTGCCGCAGTCCGAGTTCGCTTTTGGCGCCGTGGTTAGCGGCGCCGAGGAGATGCGCCGCTGCGTGCGCATGTTCTGCAAGTACGGCGTGGACTCGCTCAAGATCAACCTCTCGGGTGAGTCCATCACCGGCATGCCCTCGGAGATGAGCCAGTTCACCGAGGAGGAGATCCGGGTCTGCGTGCAGGAGGCCAAGGCCTGGGGCAAGCGTGTGGCCGCGCACGCCCGCTCCACCTGGTCCATCAAGCAGTGCGTCAAGCTCGGCATCGAGGTGATCTACCACGCGAGCTTCGCCGACGAGGAAGCGCTGGACCTGCTCGAAGCGAACAAGTTCAATCACTTCGTTGCACCTGGCCTGGCCTGGCTGATCAACACCTCGCACAACGCCAGCGCCTGGGGCATCACGCCCGAGATCGCACAAAAGATGGGCTACCACCGGGAGCTGGAGGCGGCTATCGAGAGCATGAAGGCCATGCGCCGGCGCGGCATCCGCATCCTGCCGGGGGGGGACTACGGCTTCGCCTGGACGCCGCACGGCACCAACGCCAAGGACCTGGAGTACTTCGTCAAATACATCGGCATGAGCACCATGGAAGCGCTGCTCTCTGCCACGGCCTGGGGCGGGCCGATGATGAAGATGGGCAAGCAGCTGGGCTACATCCGCGAGGGTTGCCTGGCCGACATCCTGCTCATCGACGGCGACCCGCTGGCCGACATCACCGTGTTGCAGGACAAGGCCCGCATCCTGGCCGTGATGAAGGACGGCGAGTTCCATCGTGCGCCGCCCGTACGTCATGCGCGCACCACGCGCTGGTCCGCTTGAGGAGGGCAGGTGACATGAGCGCTAACGCCGAAATCCTCTTCACCAATGTGCGCATCCTGGACGGTACCGGGGAGCAGCTGCCCTATGCCGGCAGCGTGCGCGTACGGGGCAACCGCATCGTGCAGGTGGGGCGCAGCGCCGGCGGCGTGAGCGCCGGTGACGCCCTGGTGGTGGACGGGGCAGGTGCCACCTTGATGCCGGGCATGACCGAGGCCCACACCCACTTCTCCTGGAACGATGCGGCTTCGCTCTCAGGCATCCAGACCATGCCGCTGGAGGAGCACGTGCTGTGGACGGCCAAGGTCGCCCGGCAGTACCTGCAGGCCGGCTTCACCTCTTGCCTGGGCGCCGCCTGCGCCAAGCCGAGGCTGGACGTGGTGATCCGCAATGCCATCAACGCGGGCCAGATTCCCGGCCCGCGCTATCTAGCCGCCAGCCAGGAGATCACCGTGCCCGGTGGGCTGGGCGACGAGATGCTGCCGCACCTGCCGTTTCCGGAGTTCAGCTTCGGGGTGGTGGTCAACGGCGCGGAAGACCTTCGCAAGGTCACGCGCATGTTCCTGAAGTACGGCGTCGACACGGTCAAGCTCAACCTGTCGGGCGACAACTTCGTGCCGGGTGCCGATGCCAAGACCACCTGGATGACCGACGCCGAGGTGGCGGCCTGTGCCGAAGAGGTGCGCATGCGGGGCAAGCGCATCGTCGTGCACGCTCGTTCTTGCGCCAGCGTGAAGCAGGCACTGCGTCACGGCATCCGCTTGATCTACCACGCCAGCTTCACCGACACCGAGGCGCTGGACATGCTGGAGGCGGTGCGCGACGAAGTCTTCGTGGCGCCGGGCATTGGCATCCTGTATGCGCTGTTGTACGAGGCCGACCCCTGGGGCGTGAGCCACGAGAAGGCGGTGGAGATGGGCTACCAGGAGGAGTGGGACGCCGCCTGCGAGTCGCTCAAGGCCATGCACCGCCGTGGCGTGCGGGTGCTGCCCGGTGGCGACTATGGCTTTGCCTTCAATCCCCACCTGAAGAACGCGCGAGACCTCGAGCTCTTCGTCAAGTACCTGGGCTTCACGCCCATGGAGGCCATCCGCTCCTGCACCCTTTACGGTGGGCAGGTCATGCTGCAGCCGCACCAGCTCGGTCTGGTCAAGGAGGGCTACTTTGCCGACCTGCTGCTGCTCGATGGCGACCCGCTGGCCAACCTGTCCATCCTGCGCGACCCCAAGCGCATCCTGGCGGTGATGAAGGACGGTGTGTTCGCCAAACGTCCGCCCGTGGCGCAGCCACGGGCTTGGGAGCGGACTGCATGAAGTGGGACGCCCGCTTCTGGGCCTGGCTGCTGATTGGCGGGCCGATCGCGGTGTTCTCGCTGTGGGCGGTGGTGGACAACACGCGGCTGTACTTCGTCACCCTGCTCAACGGGCTGACGCTGGCGTCGCTGTACTTCATCGTCGCCAGCGGCTTCACGCTGGTCTTCGGCCTCATGCGCAACGTCAACCTCGCGCACGGCTCGCTGTACCTGCTGGGTGGTTACGTGGGCTTCTTCGTGGCGGAGAAGACGGGCTGGTGGGTGCTGGCACTGGCCGCGGGCTTCCTAGCCGCTGCCATCGCCGGCCTGTTGATGCAGGTGCTGATCCTTCGCCACATGCAGGGGCAAGACCTGCGCCAGACCATGGTGACCATTGGCCTGTCCATCGTGGTGGCAGACCTGCTGCTGTGGGCCTTCACGGCGCAGGTGCACCAGATGGAGGCGCCTGAGTGGCTGCAGGGCCCCATCCGCAACATCCCGCTGATCAAGGCCTATTCAGCCTACCGGTTGAGCCTGCTGGTGGCCGGGGTAGCCATCGGCGTGTTCCTGTGGTGGCTGCTCACGCGCACCACGGTGGGCGCCATGATCCGCGCCGGTGTGGACGACCGGCAGATGCTGGCGGCTTCGGGTGTGAACGTGAACCTGGTGTTTGCCGTGACCTTCATGCTCGGTGCCGGCCTGGCTGGCCTGGGCGGCGTGATCGGCGCGGTGGAGTTGTCGATGGTGCCGGGAGAGGACACGCGTCTTCTGCTGGCCTCGCTGATCGTGGTGATCGTGGGCGGCATGGGCAGCGTGGTGGGGGCTGCCGTGGGTGCCGTCATCCTGGGGCTGGCCGAGACCTATGGCCTGGCCTACGCGCCCACCTACAGCGTGGTGTTCACCTTCGTCATCCTCATCCTCGTGCTGGCCTTCCGGCCGCGCGGCATCCTGGGCAAGCCGGCATGAACGCGCAGGAGAACCGGTCATGAGTGCAGCGCAGTGGCGTCGGGCCATGAACGGCGGACTGCGCGACGCGGGCTCCGCCCAGGCGGCACCAGTGCCTGTGCGTGCGGCCGCTTCGGCGACGGCCGCCCAGCCCGACCCCTACGCCGGCAGTGACGCGCCCCGCTGGTTGAAGTTCCTCTGGAGCACCTTGTCGGCGCGCCATGTGTTCACCTTGGCGCTGGTGCTGGTGTTCCCCTTCGTGGCCACACCCTTTTTCACCTTCCAGGTCGCGGCGCAGGCCCTGGTGCTGGGCCTGATCGCCCTGTCGCTCACCTTTCTGGGCGGCTACGGCGGCATGGTCTCGCTGGCGCAGATGTCCGTGGCCGGCATGGCCGGCTACGGCGTGGCCATCTTCGGGGCCAGCAGCACACCCATCAGCCTGGGCTGGCCCTGGTGGCTGGCGGTCCTCTTCGCGGTGCTGGTCGCCACGGCCTGCGCCACCGTCATCGGTTGGCTGTCGGTGCGCACGGAGGGCATTTACACCATCATGATCACGCTGGCCTTCGGCGTGGCCTTCTACTACCTGGTGCTGCAGAACTACACCCTGTTCAACGGCTTCCAGGGCTTTCAGAAGGTCTACCCGCCCGACGTGCTGGGGGTGAATTGGCGTGATCCGCTGCCGTTTTACTTCCTCAGCCTGTTCTGGGCCATGGCCGGGTACTTCGCGGTCAAGTGGATGGTACGCACGCCCTTTGGCATTGCCCTGCAAGGGGTGCGTGACAACCCGCGGCGCATGGCCGCGTTGGGCTTCAACGTGGTGGCGCACCGCGTGGCCGCGTATTCGGTGGCCGGGTTCATGGCCGCTGTGGGTGGCGTGTTGATGGTTTGGTACAACGGCCTGATCACCCCGGGCTCGGTCAACACGGGCTGGCAGATCAACATCCTGGTCATTGCCGTGCTGGGGGGCATGCGCCACCCCATTGGGGCCTTTCTCGGCGCCATCGTCTTCGTGCTGTTGCAAACCTTCGCGATCGATGTCATCGACCGCGAACGCTTCAACCTCGTGATCGGCGTGGTGTTCCTCGCCATCGTGCTGTTTTCCCCCGACGGCCTGCTCGGACTGTGGGCGAAGCTTCGCTCGCGCTTCGGCCCGAACCAGACCGTCACTTCCCCGCAACGTCGACATTGATTGAGGAGACGACAGTGAAAGTGACGAAAAGAATCTGGATTCGTTCCATGGTCGGGGCAGCGGCAGCTGTCGCGGTCACAGGTTTCGCCTACGCACAGGGAGCGCCGATCAAGATCGGTTTGCTGGCCACGCTGGAAGGGCCGTTCGCCGCTGGTGGGGCCGACGGCATGCGGGGCGCTGAACTCGCGCTCAGGCAACGTGGCGGCATGGTGGCGGGCCGCAGGATCGAGCTCGTCAAGGCTTCCTCGAATGCCAACCCCGATGTGGCGGTGAACGCCGTGCGCAAGCTGGTGGAGCAAGACAAGGTGGACATCGTGGTCGGCCCGCTGTCCGGCGGCGAGGGCATCGCGGTCAAGGACTACTCCAAGACCCAGCCCAACATGACCTTCATCAACGGCGGCTCGGGCGCGCAGGCCACCACGCTGGTGAGCCCCAGCCCCAACTTCTTCCGCTTCAACACCGAGGGTGCGCAGTGGATGGTGGGCCTGGGCAAGGCGGCCATGGACAAGGGCTACAAGCGGGTGATGGTGATCGCCGAGGACTACGCCTTCCCGTACTCGCAGGTGCAGGGCTTCATGTCGGAGTTCTGCCGGCTGGGCGGCAAGGTGCCGGTGAAGGCCTGGGTGCCGCTGGGTGGCAAGGACTACTCCTCCGTCATCGCCCGCATCCCCAAGGACGTGGATGCGCTGCTGGTGATCCTGGGCGGGGCGGACGCCGTCAACTTCCTCAACCAGTACGAGGCTGCAGGCGGCGACAAGCCCATGATGGGCGGCTCCATCACCGTCAGCCAAGACGTGCTGAACTACCGCGGCAAGCGGCGTGACTCGCTGGTGGGCACCATCTCCGCTGGCCCGTACGCCGACAGCTTTGACGGCGCCGACTGGAGGGCCTTTGTGGCTGACTACCAGAAGAACTTTCCCGTCTCGGCCGGCGGCTACCCCAGCCCCAGCTTGTTCGCGCTGGTGTACTACACCAACATGAAGGCCGCGCTGGACGCGTTGGACCAGGTCAAGGGCGACCTCTCCGGCGGTCAGGCCAAGTACCGCGAGGCTCTGTCTAAGCTGGAACTGCGTATGCCCACGGGTACCGTCAGACTGGACGCCAACCGCCAGGCCATTGGCAGCACCTTCGTCACCGAGGTGGTCAAGGACAGCAAGGGCGACCTCACCACCCGCGTGCTGCGCAAGGTGGACAACGTGGACCAGATGCTGGGCATGAAGCGCGAAGAGTTCCAAATGGGCTCGCGCGACGTCCCGGCCTGCCCCTGATCGGGGCCCTGGACTTCTGACCCAGCCTGACTGAACCCCGATGGCCTCCATATCGCAACTGCGGTCTTCCTCCCGCGCGTCGGCACCTACTGGCGCTGCCGGGGGGCAGGCGCGTCCGCCCCTGGCGTCTTCTGACGCGCTGGTGCTGCAGGGTGTAACGCGGGCCTTCGGGGCGCTGCGCGCCGTGGACGAGGTGTCGTTCGCGGTGGCCGCTGGTCAGAAGTACGCCGTCCTCGGTTCGAATGGCGCGGGCAAGACCACCTTGTTCAACGCCATCACCGGGGACTTCCCGCCCACCGCCGGGCGGATCGAATTCTTTGGCGAGGACATCACCGCGCTGCCGCCGCACGAGCGCATCCGCAAGGGTCTGCGGCGCACCTACCAGTCCTCCCTGCTGTTCCGCGACCTGTCGGTGCGGGACAACCTCTTCCTGGCTGTGCGCGGCGTGGCCAATGGCCGCTTCAACATGTGGCGGCCCGGCGCCTCGCACCCTTCTCGCGCTGCCACCGAAGACCTGCTGGACCGCGTGCGCCTGTCGCACATTGCCAATGAGCCCGTGGCCAATCTGGCCCACGGCCAGCAGCGCCAGCTGGAGATCGGCATGGCACTGGCCGGGGCGCCGCGCCTGATCCTGTTTGACGAGCCGGCCGCCGGCCTGTCGCCGGCCGAGCGCCGCGAGTTGGTGGCGTTGCTGAGTTCGCTGCCGGGCCACATGAGCTTTGTGATCATCGAGCACGACCTGGATATCGCGCTGCGGGTGTCGCAGCGCGTGACCGTCATGCACAACGGGCGCGTGCTGCGCCATGGCACGCCGGCGGAGATCGAATCCGACCCGCAGGTGCAGGCCCTGTACATGGGAGGGCGGCACTGATGGCCTGGTTCCGCCGCAGCCGCCCTGAAAAAGCTGAACGCGACGCACGCGATGCACGCGCTGAGCGGCCGGACCGCAGCGCGTCCGAGCGGCCCATGCGCGGCGCTTCCGAAGGCCGAGTTGCCCGCCGCACGCCCTTGCTGCAGGTGCAAGGGCTGGACGTCTACTATGGCCGCGCCCACGCCCTGCAGGGCGTCAGCCTCGAACTGGACCAGGGCGTGCTGGGCATGGTGGGGCGCAACGGCATGGGCAAGACCACGCTGTGCAACGCCATCACCGGCCTGGTGCCCGCCAGCGGCAGCGTGAAGCTGGCGGGCGAGGAGATCCTGGGCCGCAGCCCGCACGAGATTACGCGCCGCGGCATCGCCTACGTGCCGCAAGGCCGCCGCGTGTGGCCTTCGCTGTCGGTGGACGAGACCTTGCGCCTGGTGGCACGCCACCGCCGCGAGGTGGAGCGCGTTTACGCCATGTTCCCGCGCCTGGCCGAGCGCAAGGGCAACGGCGGCTCGCAGCTCTCTGGCGGCGAGCAGCAGATGCTGGCCATCGGCCGCGCCCTGCTGCTGGAGCCGCGCCTGCTGGTGATGGACGAGCCCACGGAGGGCCTGGCGCCCGTGATCGTGGAGCAGGTGGCACAGGCGCTGCGCGACCTGGCGGCCGAAGGCGACATCGCGGTGCTGCTGATCGAGCAGAACCTGGGCGTGGCCACCAGCGTGGCCGACCGCATCGGCATCATGGTCAACGGCCGCATCGCGCAGGAGATGCCAGCGGCCGAACTGGCGGCCGACCGTGAACTGCAGGAGCGTCTGCTGGGCGTGCGCTCGCACGGCGGCGACGAGGAGGCCGGGGCTGGGCAGGCGGGCTCCAAAGAGGCTGGCGACCGAGCCGTTCGTCTGGGCGACCTGCCGGATGACTCGCCGGACGTCCAGGTGCTCACCGTGGTGCGGGCCCATGGCGACGGCATGCCCTCGCTGAACGATCTCGCGCCGCGCACGGTGCGGGGCTACAACCGATGGAATGCTGGCGCGCCAACGGCAGCCGTGACAGACCGACCGCTGGACACAGCGCCCGCCGGCACTGCGGCGACGGCGGGGCCCTCGAATTCAGGCAGCCCCGGCCCGACCGCCGGCCCTGCCGACTTGCAGGCCATGGCCGAGCAGGCGCGCGCAGCCACCGTGTTCGACTTTCCCGTCTCGGCCACTACGGGCCGCGCGGCCTACGTGGCAGGCACCTTCGACACCAAGGGCCGGGAGCTGTTCTACCTGCGCCAGTGCTTGGAGAAGCTGGGCCTGCGCGTGGTGACGGTCGACCTGTCCACCTCGGGCAAGACCTCCACCGCCAGCGTGCACCCGCGCGAAGTGGCGCGTCACCATCCGCAAGGTGAGACCGCGGTCTTCAGTGGCGACCGGGGCAGCGCCGTGGGTGCCATGGCCATGGCTTTCGAGCGCTTCATGCTCACCCGGCGTGACCTGGGCGGCCTCATCTCCGCGGGTGGCTCGGGCGGCACCACCTTGGCCACCGCCGCCATGCGGGCGTTGCCCGTGGGCTTGCCCAAGGTGATGGTCTCCACCATGGCCAGCGGCGACACCCGGCCCTATGTGGGGCCCAGCGACATCTGCATGATGTACTCGGTGACCGATGTGCAAGGCCTCAACCGCATCAGTGAGCGGGTGCTGGCCAACGCAGCACACGCCCTGGCAGGGATGATCACCCACCCGCCCGGCGCCACGCAGGCCAGCCGGCCCGCGTTGGGGCTGACCATGTTTGGCGTGACCACGCCCTGCGTACAGGCGGTCACCAAGCGTCTGGAGCAGGACTACGACTGCCTGGTCTTCCACGCCACGGGCGTGGGCGGGCAGTCCATGGAAAAGCTGGCCGACTCGGGCCTGCTGGAAGGCGTGATCGACGTCTCCACCACCGAGATCGCCGACGAGATTGCAGGCGGCACGCTCTCGGCGGGCCCCGGCAGGCTGGACGTCTTCGCCCGCCACGCGCTGCCCTGGGTGGGCTCTTGCGGAGCGCTGGACATGGCCAATTTCGGTGCCTGGGACAGCGTGCCCGAGAAGTTCCGCGGCCGGCTTCTGTACCGGCACAACCCGACGGTCACGCTGATGCGGACCACGGCGGAGGAGTGCCGCGCGATCGGCGAGTTCCTCGTGGCCAAGATCAACGCCATGCGCGGTCCGGTGCGCTTTCTCATCCCCGAAGGCGGCGTGTCGGCGATCGACCGGCCCGGCCAGCCTTTCCATGACCCACAGGCCGACCGCGTGCTGTTCGATACGCTCGAGAAGGGCTTTCGCAGTGGGCCCGACCGGCGCCTGGTGCGGCTGCCCCACCACATCAATGACGAGGCCTTCGCCCAGGCCCTGGTGGACGCCTGGCACGAGGTGTCGGGCAGCCGGGCCGCCCGCCGCGCCTGAGCCGGCGATCTTCACCACCAAAGGACAAGAACCGAATGCCCAGGATTGCAAGAACCGAACTGCTGCAGCGCCTGCGCGCCAAGGTGGCGCGGGGCGAGCCCATCATTGGCGGGGGCGCCGGCACGGGGCTGTCGGCCAAGTGCGAGGAGGCCGGCGGCATCGATCTCATCGTCATCTACAACTCGGGCCGCTACCGCATGGCCGGGCGCGGCTCGCTGGCCGGTCTGCTGGCCTACGGCAACGCCAACGAGATCGTGTGCGACATGGCGCGCGAGGTGCTGCCCGTGGTGCGGCACACGCCCGTGCTGGCCGGCGTGAACGGCACCGACCCCTTCATGATCCCGGACCAGTTCCTGCGCCGCCTGATCGACCTCGGGTTTTCCGGCGTGCAGAACTTCCCCACGGTGGGACTGATCGACGGCACCTTCCGCGCCAACCTGGAAGAGACGGGCATGGGCTACGGCCTGGAGGTGGACATGATCGCGCGGGCCCACGCGCTGGACTTGCTGACCACGCCGTATGTCTTCAACGAGGACGAAGCCCGTGCCATGGCAGGCGCGGGGGCGGACATCATCGTTTGCCACATGGGGCTGACCACGGGCGGTGCCATTGGCGCGGAAACCGCGCTGAAGCTGGCCGACTGCGTGGCGCCCATCAAGGCCTGGGCGGCGGCGGCTCGTTCGGTCAACCCCGAGGTGCTGGTGCTGTGCCACGGTGGGCCTATCGCCACGCCTGAGGACGCGCACTTCATCCTCCAGCAGTGCCCGGAGTGCGACGGCTTCTACGGCGCGAGCTCCATGGAGCGGCTGCCTACCGAGGTGGCCTTGACCGAGACCACACGCCGCTTCACCGCCTTGCGGCGCGGCTGACCCGACCCGCCATCTTTTGCATCACCTGAACACCTGTTCTGAACGCTTGTTGTTGAGCACACGAGGAGACCTCCCATGACCGGCGCTGATTTCGGCAGCTTCATCCTCGGCCTGATCGTCGTGGCGATCGTCGTGGCCATTGCAGTGTGGCTGCTGCACTGGCTGTACCTGCGCAGCTCCAAGGAGCGCGCCTTCGTCCGCACCGGTCTGGGTGGGCAGAAGGTGGTGGTGGACGGCGGCGCCTTCGTGCTGCCCATCGTGCATGACGTCATCCCCGTGAACATGAACACCCTGCGCCTGGAGGTGAGCCGAGGCCGAGACAAAGCGCTGATCACCAAAGACCGCATGCGGGTGGACGTGATTGCCGAGTTCTACGTGCGGGTGGCAGCGCAGCCGGTGGCGGTGGCCGCGGCGGCGCAGACCCTGGGCCTGCGAACCATGGAGCCCGCCCAACTCAAGGAGCTGGTGGAGGGCAAGTTCATCGACGCGCTGCGCACGGCTGCGGCCGAGATGACCATGGAAGAGCTGCACGAAAAGCGCGGCACCTACGTCAAGCGCGTGCGTGAAGCCGTGGCCGAAGATCTCACCAAGAACGGCCTGGAGCTGGAGGCGGCTTCGCTCACGCAGCTGGACCAGACCTCGATGGAGTTCTTCAACCCCAGCAACGCTTTCGACGCCGAGGGTCTGACGCGGCTCACCGAGCAGATCGAGCGGCGCAAGAAGCAGCGCAACGACGTGGAGCAGGACACGCTGATCGCCATCCGCAACAAGAACCTGGAAGCCGAGAAGCTGTCGCTGACTATCGACCTGGAGTCCGAGAGCGCGCGTCTTTCGCAGCAGCGCGAGGTGGAGATGGCGCGGGCACGCCAGCGTGCCGAGGTCACCACCGAGCGGGCCCAACGCGAGCAGGACGCCGAAGGCGCGCAGATCGCGGCGCGCCAGGCCATCGAGGCTGCGCGTATCCGCAGCGAACAGAGCCTGGAGCAGGAGCGCATCCGCAAGGAGCGCGAGATCCAGGGTGCCGAGATCGAGCGCCGCAAGGCACTGGAGCTGGCCGAGCAGCAGCGCGCCATCGCCATCGCCCGCGAGAGCAAGGCCCAGAGCGAAGCCCAGGCCGAAGCCGAGGAAGCCCGTGCCCAGGCCGTGTCCGCCGAGGAGCGTGTGTTCACGGCCCGTGAGGTGGAGATGGCCGAGCGCAAGAAAGCCATCGACCTCATCGCAGCGCAGCAGGTTGCGCAGCGCGAGGCCTTGCAGATCACTGCCGCAGCAGCCGCCGAGAAGGAGGCCAGCAGCGACCGCGGTGCGGCCATCCGCGCCCAGGCCGAGGCCGATGCCGATGCCGACCGCATCCGTGCCATGGCGCACCGCGTGCGCGCCGAGATCGAGGCCGAGGCGCTGCGCATGATGAACGAGGCGCAGAACGTGTTGTCGCCCGAGGCCCGGGTGTCGGCACTGCGTCTGAAGCTGGTGGAGAAGGCCGAGGCCATCATCCGCGAGTCGGTCAAGCCCATGGAGCGCATCGAGGGCATCAAGATCCTGCACGTGGAAGGACTGGCCGGCGGTGGAGGCGGCGGTTCGGGCGGGGCGGATGCCGGCAACGGCGGCTTTGCCGACAACGTGGTGAACTCAGCCCTGCGCTTCCGCGCCCAGGCGCCCATCGTGGACCAGTTGCTGCGCGAGATCGGATTGCAGGGCGGCGACATCGGCCGCCTGGCGGCCGGGGCCTCCGGAGCGACGGCGGCGCTGCCACCGGCGAGTGCGCCCACGGGTGCACCGGCAGGCGACTGAAGGGGCGGGCCACGTGATCCGCGTCTACGTCTCCAGTGTCATCGAGGCCGGCGCCGATACGGTGTGGGCCCGCATCCGTGATTTCAACGGCCTGCCCTCTTGGCACCCGGCCATTGCCGACAGCCGCATCGAGAACCAGCAACCGTCAGACCGCGTGGGCTGCATCCGGCACTTCCACACGCGCGATGGCGGCATGATCCGCGAGCGCTTGCTGGCGCTGTCGGATTACGACTTCTCCTGCACCTACGAGATCCTGGAAAGCCCCATGGGCGTGGAGCACTACGTGGCCACGCTCAAGCTCACGCCTGTGACCGACGGCGACCGCTGCTTTGCCGAGTGGAGCGCGGAGTTCGACTGCGCCGAGGGCCGCGAACGCGAGCTGACCGACCTCATCGGCGGCGGCGTGTTCCAGGGCGGCTTCGACGCCTTGAAGCGCCACTTCTCGCGCCGCTGACCAGGCCGGGGCTGCTGGTGCTGCAGAAGGTCGTCCGCTCCACCATCATCGACGCGCCCATCGAGCGCGTCTGGGCGGTGCTGCGCGACTTCAACAGTCACGACCAGTGGCACACCGTGGTGGACCAAAGCCGCATCGAGGCGGGGCAGGCCTCATCCCAGGTGGGTTGCGTGCGTGCCTTCCGGCTCAAGGACGGCAACTTCATCCGCGAGCAGTTGCTCACGTTGGACGACCGCGAGCACAAGTCCACCTACTGCATCGTCGAGGCCACGGTGCCGCTGCAGCGCTACGTGGCCACCGTGACGCTCAAGCCCGTGACCGACGGGCGCCGCACCTTCTGGCACTGGGAGTCCACTTTTGCCACCCCGCCGGGACAGGAGCGCGAACTGCGCGACATGGTGGCCCAAGGCGTGTACGAGGCCGGCTTCGAGAACCTGCGCCGGCATCTGCAGCAAGGCGCCGATCTTCGGGCCCCGGGCAGTGCGCCCATGCCCGTGGCCCTGCCGCAGCCCTGCCGCCGCGTGACGGTGTCCGGCTACGGCGGGCCCGAGGTGCTGGTGGCCGGGGAGGGTCAGGTGCCGCCACCCGGGCCGGGGCAGGTGCGCATCCGCCAGCGCGCCATCGGCGTGAACTACTTTGATGTTTACCTGCGCCGCGGTTGGATACCCGCCCTGTTGCCCTTGCCCGGCACGCCCGGGATGGAGGCGGCCGGCACGGTGCTGGACGTGGGCGAAGGCGTCACCGGTCTGATGCCCGGCGACCGCGTGGCCTACATGGCCCCGCAACCGGGCGCTTACGCGAGCCTGCGCAACGTGGTGGCCGATCTTGTGGTCCGTCTGCCCGCCGCCGTGGACGATGAAGTGGCCGCCGCGCTGCTGCTCAAGGGCGTGACGGCGGACTACCTGCTGCGCGACCTGGGGCGGGTGCAGCCCGGCGCACGCTGGCTGGTGCACGCGGCCGCGGGCGGCGTGGGCCTGCTGCTGTGCGCCTGGGCCCGGCGCCTGGGTGCGCGGGTGGTGGGCACGGTCTCCAGCGAAGACAAGGCCCGCCTGGCGCGTGAGCACGGCTGCGAGCACGTGATCGTCACCACCGAGTACCGCTTTGCCGATGCCGTGCGAAAGCACTTCGGCGACGGGGCCGATGTGATCGTGGATGGCCTGGGCGACGCCGCGCGGCAGGAGAATTTCGACGCCTTGGCGCCGTGCGGCCACTGGATCAGCCTGGGCCAGGCCAGCGGTGCGCTGCAGCCTCTCGACCCGGATCTGCTGGTCCACAAGTCCGCCACCTTCTCGCGCCCTGTGGCCTTCGCCTACGTGGCCACGCGGGCCCGTCTGGCCGAGCGTGCGCAGCGGGTGTGGGACGCCCTGGCCGACGGCAGCATCAAGTTGCCGCCCATCGAGCGGCACAGCCTGGAGGCCGCGGCCCGGGCCCATGAGCGCCTGGAGTCGCGCAAAACCACGGGCGCCCTGGTGCTGGTGGCTTGAGCCTGTGCGGCGCACACGGCCACATTCCATGTGCGTGGGGCACCTCAGCCATGCCCCTACCGTTGCGCCGACCCTGACTGCGCAGGAGACCGCCCCATGATCCAAGGCATGAACCACTTCACCATCACCGCGCAGGACCGTGCGGCGACGCTCGACTTCTACTGCGGCTTGCTGGGCCTGGTAGAGGGGCACCGGCCAGACCTGGGCTTCCCGGGAGCCTGGCTGTACGCCCCGGGGGGCACCCAGGCCGTGCTGCACATCTACTGGGACCGGCCCGCGCCCGCCGCTGCCACGGGCGTGATCGATCACATGGCCTTCACCGCCAGCGACCTGAAAGCCGTCAAGGCCCGGTTCGATGAGCGCGGGCTGCGCTACGACCTGCGCCGCCAGGCGGGCGCAGGCACCTGGCAACTCTTCAGCTTCGACCCCAACGGCGCGAAGGTGGAACTGGACTTCGACGGGTCAGAGCAGATCTGAGGGCCCGAAGATCGATGTCTGCGACCTTTCAAGACGTGCCCGGGTAGTGAGCAGTGGGTTCACGGACCTCCGTCGTCAACCGTGGGTTGGCCTGTGGTGTCGATAGTGTCTGTATGGCGTCCTCACCGCTGACGACGAGGGTGGTGCCGGTCTGCAGCGCGACTTCCCGCGCGCGCAATGCTGCGCGCTGAAGTGCTACCGCCGACATGCGCAGATCAGGATCGAGCGCGGCCTCTAGGGGTCGTGGATTCATGCTTTTTCGCTCCAGTCGAGCAGAACAGGTTGCGGGCCCGAGTTGTCGTACAACACCCAGGCGTCCACCAGCGGGGCGTAGAGTCGCTCAAAGTTTCTGCGGCCAGCCGCAAAGCGCCTGCGGATCGTGTCTTCCGAGACGTGGTGACCGCCCTGCCGTACGCGCTGCTCTACACGCGCCACTGCTTCTTCGGGACTTTCGAGTTGCAGAAAAATGAGTTTGACCCGGTAGCCTGCCGTCTGCCACGCACGAATATGCGGAACGTAGGCCCGTCCCGCCAGAGTGGTCTCGAAAGCAAAGCTTTCCCGCGCCCCGAAATGACGGGCCAACTCCAACAGCATCAGTCGACCTGCTCGAACAGCCGCCGTCTCGGGCCCAAAAGGCGCCAGGCCGGCCGCGATCAGATCGGCATTGACGAACACAGGGCAGCCGGCCTCGTTCGGCAAGAATTCGCGCGCAAAGGTGGTCTTCCCGGCGCCATTGGGCCCGGCGATGATGATGACCTTTGGGCTGTAGGTCACTTCACTCCTTCGTCGCCTGCGGGTTGGGCTTCATCCGGTACCGGAACGTGCAGCGCCCATGGCCTTGCATGATGGTGTGCTCGCGCTCCATCGTGATGTCCGGGTTGTAGCCTTCCACGAAGGTGCCGTCGCGGTTGCACGAGAGCAGGTCTCCAATTGCTTCCAGCCCCATCTCGCGGTACATCTCGGCGTAGCGGCACCGGGTGACGTCGAAGTCGAAGCGCTCCGGGGTGGCCTGCAGCGTGGTGGTCTCCAGGGCGCCGCCCCTCTTCCAGTTGTCGTACAGGCGGATGAAGGCCGGCATGCTGGTGTCACCACCGGGTGAAGCTGCGGCCAGTGCTCGGCCTTCTTCGATGGCGGCCTGGCGGATGGCCTTGTCCAGGATGTCGCGCGCCTGCTCAGGCCCCAGCCGTGCTAGCAGTTCTTCCCAGATGGGCTTGATGACCTGGGCCTGCAGGCGGCGCTTCTCGAGGACGGGGATGGGCTGCATGGTGGGTTGCTCCTGCTTGACGGCCGGCTTGATGACGAATGCGGCAGTCGATGGGCGATGAAACTTTCGGCTGATGGGACTCGACGTGTGTCGTACGGTGTCAGACGGCAGGCCTGACCTCAGATCCTGACGTCCTGCGCCTTGGGCTTGCGTACCCAGCGGATGGGCTGCTCGCGCAGGGGTTGAGGCGGGGCGCCGTGGCTGCGCAGGGCTTCGGTCAAGGCCTTGCCGCTGCTGTCGGCCAGGGCCGCCTCGCGGGTGGCCGCTACGGCTTGTGCGGCCTGCAGGGCCTGCGCGCCCTCTGGCACTGAAGCGTCATGGGCGGACGGCTGGCCCAGGTGCTGCACCACATGCAGCAGCAACTCTCGCCCGCGCTCGTGCGTGCCGCCATAGCCCTTGACCAGCCGGCAGCAGCGCGCCAGTTCCAGCCCCAGCGTGGGGTGACGCAGCGTGCCCTCGCGCACGGCCTGCAGCCAGCGCTCGATCAGCGCCTGCTCGGCCGACCAGCGGCTGCCATAGGGGCGCAGGGGCTTGAGCAGGGCGAGTGCGCGCAGCGCCAGCACGCCAGTGACGGTGTGCGTGCCGATCTTCAGCGGCAGGGCCCAGGGCTTGTCGCCCCGCGCCTGGCGTCGCGCGTCCCAGGCCAGCAGGCGCCGGGCCAGACCGGATGGCAGCAGGGCGGCGAATTCGGGCACACCTGGCTTGAAGTGGTCGAAGACCTTGAGCACGTCTTGCACGCCCGCACGCGCCTCGCGGCGCACACGCTCCAGGCGTTCAGATCGGCTCTTGAGCTCGGCCACGCGGATCACGTCGTCGAAGGCCATCCACACGGCCAGCCCGCGGGCGGTTTCGCGTGTGATGGGCCAGTCAGGGTCCCCGCCAGCCTGCTCAGCCGCCAGCACGTCAGCCACGCGGTCCAGATATTGCCGCGCATAACGGCTGCCCTGATAGGCCTGTAGCCGCTCGCAGCCCAAGGCCAAAAGCGGACGCAGCGGCTCAGGAAACCGGCTATCCGCAGCCACCAGTCGGATGCCTGCGGCACCCGCTGCTTCCGAGGTGGCGGGCGCAGCCGCAGCGGCGGCGGCAGGCGCCAGCAGCGAAGCCACGAAGGCGCCTCGCGTGCGGCTGGCCGCCACCTCTTCAAAGGCTGCGGCAAAGCCTTGGAGGCTGGCCTTGGTGGCTGCAGAAAGGGGGCCTTGACCCGCACCTTCCCCGCGCACCGCGTCCTCGTAGTGCGGGCGCGCGAAGGGCAGCAGGCCGCTGCCGGCAATCGCCCCGAGCATCACCGCGCTGACCACCGTGCCGTGGCGGCGGGCCATGCCGGCCATGTCCAGCACCTGGTGCTCGCGGCTGAAGGTGGCCACCATCTGGCGCAGTGCGGCATCGTCCAGCCGGCCGTCGCCGGGCGCCATGCGCTCCAGCGTGGTCAGAGTGCGTGCGCTGGAGCTCAACAACAGCGTGCGCTCGGGCGAGGTCATGCCGTTGCTGGCCTGTCGCGCCGCCTCCAGCAGCTCGGACGCCACCAGGGCGTCCAGCGCGCCCGGTACCGGGCTCAGGTTGAACACCAGCGCCGGCCCTGAGCGCTGGGCCGAAGGGCACGGGTCGAACTCCAGGTAGTAGGTGGTGGAGCCCGTGCGCTGGGCCACGCCGGGGATGGAGGTGGCTTGCGCCCGGTGTCCTGCAAGGCGGGCGGTATCCACCAGCCACTGCGTGAGCACGCCGCCGCCCTCGCCGCCCAAGGCGCAGATCAGCAGGGTGATGGGGCGGTCCTGCATGTGAAGGGCCTCGCTCATGGTGCGACCCTCCGCGCAGTGCGACCGAGGGTCCGTGGGCCGGAAAAGAGAGCTTCGCTCATGCCGCCCTCAACCAGGACGTGACCGTCCGCCGCAGCCCGTCCACCAGGCGTTCGCCCCAACGGGGGTTGCGCACCACCTCGGCGCGGTAGAAGCTGGGGCACAGGGTGGCGGCGTGGGCGTTCTCGCCGCACAGGCCGCAGCCCACGCAGCCCTCCAGCACCGTGGCCACGGGGTCGATCTTCAGCGGGTCGGGGTTGTCCTTCAGGCCCAGGGTGGGGCACCCGGACAGGCGGATGCAGGCGTGGTCGC
>Ga0315902_10004277_pt1 | contig 20722 bp, 16 predicted proteins | sample LakEriMetagenome_9_FD_203523 | JGI IMG/M metagenome (GOLD analysis project Ga0315902, IMG submission 203523) | Freshwater fungal communities from buoy surface, Lake Erie, Ohio, United States - Buoy 12 MA117 | ecosystem: Environmental > Aquatic > Freshwater > Lake > Lake biofilm | place: USA... | reverse complement strand
TCATGTCCCCGTTCAACAGCGACCCCGCATGAAGTGTCCATCATGTCAGGAAGACATGGACACAGATCAGCCGGTCGTGTCCCCGCATCCGCTGTTGCTCCACCCGATCTACTGCAATCGCTGCTTCGCTGAACTCGGCTTAGTCCATCCCCTTTACGACGATGACGACGACCCCATCACCGATCGACGACGAGCTTATCGAATATCCCGAGTATCGGCCGTATATCCTGGGCGTCGTCGAACGCTGTGGGAGTCCGCCCGCGATCTGCTACGACTATTCCGCCGTTATCGACCATTTAACACGAGACATCGGTGATCGGGACTCTGCTGTCGAGTACTTCGAGTTCAACGTTATTGGAGCCTATGTCGGACCACACACCCCCTACTTCCTCGATCGCTCCATGGCTGCTGCGCTCCGTGGAGGCGCATCCGGCGCTGATGGGGAGGGCGCCGATTCCTGACCACTTTGCTTCAGTGACGATCGAGCAGATCCCCAAGCGGGCGCTCCGGGAGTCGTTGTTGCGGTACGGGAAGGAGTTCTGGCAGGCGGCGAGTCGGGGCATTGCGCCGATGTTTCTGGGGCCGCCGAGCGTGTATAAGTCCTACGGGGCCGCAGCGCTCGCCAAGGCCCTGCACGAGCGCGCGTGCGTGCGGGTGGATTGGTGCAACGTCCCCGTCACTCTCAATCAACTGGAACGGAAGCGCTTCGAGCGGGCGACCGACGAGCGGATCGAAGCCTGGAAGCAGGTGCCGTTCCTGGTGATCGATGATTTTGGCATGATTAAGATGGGAACATGGCAATACAACGCGTTAGCGGAAATTGCTATGTACCGGTTCGACACGTCTCGTCCCACGTGCTGGACCGGCAACATAGAGATCGACGGCTCGCCCAGCCTGGATGCAATTACCAACAGCTTACAGGCGTGTGTGGGGACGCAGCTGACCCGCCGGATGATGGAGCGCAGTGAAGGGTACCGGTTGTACGTGCCGTAAGGAATGTGGATATCCCGTCAATGTATATGACCTGCCTATGACGTTTACCTTCGAGATTGCCGTCCAAGATTACGACCTGATTGAGCTCCGCTGGCCGATTGCCTTCGGAAAGCCCACATCGGAGCCCTATGAGGTGCTGGCGCTCGCGTTGGAACCGGTCAATGGAATCAACAAGGTCGAAGTGCTCCGCTATTCCGCACACATCCAGATCGCGGAACATGTGGAAAACTTGGCTTCGGTGATTGAGAGCATTAAGGAGCACCTGCTCGAAGACGAGCAATTGGCGGCGGTACTGCGGGACTGCGGGGTGACGGACTACGGCGTCACGGTCGTTCCGGGTGTGGTGACTCGGCGATAAACCGTAGGGGGAGTGAAAGGGGCAAGGGGAGCGTCGCCATCCGGACCTTCGCGTTACGGGTGGCGTTCGCTTTTTCCGACCTACTCTTGCCATGCTCAACTACCTCCACAGCCAGCAACGGAGCTCCACGTGCGCCGTGGCCGCGATCCGAACCGTCCTTCACTGGCAGTTCGGCGTTCGTGTGTCCGAATCGGCCCTGGTCGCCCTGGGGACGAATATTCAGAGCCCGATTATCGCGCATGGCAGTGACACGCATGACATGCGGCGCATGGTCCGGGAAGCCTCGAATCGATTCAATACGAGCGACCCGTGGACGCTGCGGGTGCGCAAGCACGGTACGGTGCGGCAGCTGGCCTACTGGGTCCGCAACGGCCGCTGGCCGATTGTGCAGGTGTACGTCAAGGAGAGCGCGGAGCATCACGCGATTGTAATACTGGACGTCGATCGGGAGCGGGTCTGCTATTTCGATCCCGATCCGTCGTCTGGGAAGACCGAGAAATGGATGCCAAAGGATCGGTTTTTGGAATGGTGGGTCTCGCCCGTCAACGGGGAGCGCTGGTGGTCCGTGATCAACGGGGGAGCCCTCGTTGAACGACCGTGATTTCGCTGCGCATTCCCGTGTAAATCTTCGACTTACAAGAGCCAGGGTAACGGCGCAACCGATTACGCCCGCATCGGGTCAGGACGGGTAGACATGGCCAACGCTCGTATTATAGATCTTCCGAGTGCCTCGACGATTTCTGGAACGGATCAGCTCGAGACGACTCAAGGGAATTCTTCTCGTAAGCTGACGGTTTCTCAGATCGCGGGGTACACCGCGGCCAATCTTGGGTCGCTGGCAACGCTCTCCGTGACGGGTGCGACCACCCTGGGCGGGACGCTCACGGTGGGCGGCATTACCTACACGTTCCCGGCAACGCAGTCTGCGAACCTATACCTCAAGACCAACGGCAGCGGCGGGCTGTCGTGGGCGGCGACGCCGTCGCTGGCGCTGACGAATCTGACCGACATCGCCTTTGCGGGGACCGCCGCGGGTCAGTTTATTCGATACAACGGGACGAGTTGGGTCAACAGCACGGACGGCTCGACGCTGACGGCGCTGAATGCGGATCAGATCAGCTCGGGGACACTGGCGCTGGCGCGGGGCGGAACGGGCGCCGCGACGGCTGCCGATGCACGCACCAACCTGGGCCTCGTGATTGGTACGAATGTCCAAGCCCACGATGCCGACCTGGACGCCATTGCCGCGATTACCGGAACAGGATTCCTGAAGCGGACGGGCGCGTCGACCTGGGCGCTCGATACGAACACATACCTGACCGGCAACCAGTCAATCACCCTGAGCGGGGATATCACGGGTAGCGGCGCCACAACGATCACGACGTCGTTGGCCGATGCGACGGTGACGGGCAAGCTGCTGACCGGATATGTCGTCGGCGCGAATTCCGCGCTTACGGCGACGGACTCGATTCTGGTCGCGCTGCAGAAACTCCAGGGCCAGGTCAATGCCCGGTTGACGGGCAATCAGACGGTTACACTGTCTGGTGATGCTTCTGGGAGCGGTGCGACGGCGATCACGGTGGCGATTGCGGACGCGACGGTCACCGGAAAGCTCCTGACGGGCTATGCCGTTGGCACGAACACTTCGGTGGCTGCGACCGATTCTATTCTGCAGGCCGTTCAGAAGCTGCAGGGACAGGTCAATGCGCGCCTCACCGGAAACCAGACGATCAACGTTACGGGAGATGTGTCGGGTTCTGGTACGACGGCCATTACCCTCACCTTGCCAAACCAGGCGGGGCTGACGGCTGGGACCTATACCAAGCTGACCGTCAACACCAAGGGCCAGGTCACCGCGGCGACGACGCTGGCGGCAACGGATATTCCGGTGCTCACCTCGGCCAAGATCTCGGACTTTGACACGCAGGTTCGCACGAATCGGCTGGATCAGATGGCGGTGCCGACGAGCCCGGTATCCTTCAATGGGCAGCGGCTGACCAATGTCGCCAACCCCGTGGCCGATACCGACGTTGTCAATAAGGGCTACGTCGATCTGCTGGCCCTGGGCAACCTGGACTTCAAGGCCTCCGCGCGGGTGGCAACCACCGGCGACGTCAGCCTTGCTGGCGGAGCTCCGAGTAGTGTGGACGGAGTGACCCTGGCGGCAAATGATCGCGTGCTGGTGCGCGCGCAGGCGAATGGAGCGCAGAACGGCATTTACGTCGTGCAGTCCGTCGGAACGGGTGCCAACGGCACCTGGGTACGTGCGGCGGATGCGGATAGCTCAGGAGCGGTCACGCCTGGCATCTTCCTGTTCGTGGAGTCCGGCGCGACGCTGGCGGACACGGGCTGGTTCTTGTCGACGGATGCCCCGATCACGCTGGGCACCACCCCGTTGGTGTTCTCGCAGCTCTTCAGCAGCAATCAGCTGTTCGCTGGGACCGGGCTCACCAAGACGGGCAACACGTTCAGCATTACCAATACGGGAGTCACTGGGGCGAGCTATGGCTCCGCCTCGAGTGTGGCGACGTTCACGGTCAACGCGCAGGGTCAGCTGACGGCGGCGGCCTCGACGCCGATCGCGATTGCCTCAGGCGCGGTGTCTGGGCTTGTTGCCTCGGCCACGACGGACACCACCAACGCCTCGAACATTTCCTCTGGTACGCTGGCGCTCGCACGTGGTGGTACCGGAGCGGGGGATGCGGCGACGGCCCGCACGAACCTGGGCGTGGCCATCGGAAGCGATGTGCAGGCGTATGATCCGGATCTTGCGGCCATCGCCGCGCTGACGGGAACGACGGGATTCCTCAAAAAGACCGCGGCGAACACCTGGTCGTTGGATACCAACGCGTACCTGACGGGCAATCAGTCTATTACCGTCACCGGTGACGTGTCTGGGTCTGGCACCACGGCGCTGGCGTTGACGCTGGCGACGGTCAATAGCAACGTCGGGACGTTCGGCGATGCCTCGAATGTCCCGGTGGTTACGACGAACGCTAAGGGTCTCGTGACTGGGGTCACGACGGTGCAGGTGGTGGCTCCTGCCGGAACGTTGTCCGGGACGACGCTTAACAGCACGGTGGTGAACTCGAGCCTTACGTCGCTCGGGACGCTGAGCAGTGTCACGGTCTCAGGCACCTCGAATCTCAACGGCCAGGTAGTGTCGAGTTACAGCGGGGGTCGGTGGATCGGCCATACCGCACCGTCGACGTACTCGATTCTTCACTACATCACCCTGGGTCGTAGTGATCTTGGCTACGGGACGATCGGTGAAGGGTATCGTACGACGACCACCGGTAGTTCGTATACGTATGATCGTGCCGATTTTGCGGTCCAGCTGGACTTTGCCAATGGCGGCTTGGCCTTTAAGACGGCACCGGTTGGCGTTGCAGGCACGACCGTTCCGTTTACCGATCGCCTGACGATCTCGAATGCGGGCGCAGTGGCCATTCCTGGCAGTTTGGCGGTGACCGGAAGCCTGACGCAGAACGGAAACGCCGTCGTCACGGTGGGCGGGAGCTACGCAGATCCGAGCTGGATCACGTCACTTGCTGGTAGTAAGGTCTCCGGCAACATCAGCGGCAACGCGGCCAATGTGACCGGCACGGTGGCGATTGCCAACGGCGGTACTGGGGCGACCAATGCGGCGGCCGCGCGCACGAACCTCGGCCTTGCCATTGGGACGAACGTCCAGGCCTATGATGCGGATCTGGCGGCAATTGCCGCCCTGGCGGGAACGTCTGGGTTCCTCAAGAAGACCGCGGCGGACACCTGGGCCCTGGATACGGCGACGTATCTGACCGGGAACCAGACGATCAGCGTTACGGGGGATGCGACCGGGTCCGGCAGCACCAGCCTGGCACTGACGCTGGCGACGGTCAATAGCAACGTCGGGTCGTTCGGCGGGGCGTCGACGGTTCCCGTGGTCACGGTCAATGCCAAGGGCTTGGTCACTGCGGTGACGACTCAGGCGGTGGTTGCACCTGCCAGTACGCTCTCCGGAACGGCCCTCGCCTCCAATGTGGTCAGCTCGAGCCTGACCTCGGTTGGCATCCTCTCGACGCTTTCTGTCACAGGTATCACCACGCTGAACGGCGTGGCCTATACGTGGCCTGCCGCGGATGGGGCTTCGGGTCGGGTGCTCACGACCAACGGCTCCGGTGTGCTCTCCTGGTCGCCTGGCGGGAACCAGACCATTACGCTGTCTGGCGATGTGACTGGCAGCGGGACGACGGCCATTACTGCGACGTTGTCGAACAGCGGGGTTACTGCCGGAACGTATAGTAACGCCACGTTTACCGTGGATGCGAAGGGTCGTATCACCTCGGCTTCGACTGGCTCGGCCGGTGCCTCGGTGGCGGTGTCCGACGACACGACGACCAACGCGACGCGGTACCTCTTGTTTGATGACGTCACGAGCGGCACCACGACGTCGATTAACGTCGCCTCCACGAAGCTGACGTTCAATCCGTCAACCGGTGTGTTGTCGGCGACGGGACTAGCGGGCACGCTCTCGACCGCCGCGCAGCCAAACGTCACCAGCGTCGGGACGTTGAGCAGCCTGACGGTGAGCGGCGATATCACCGCAGCGGCTGGATCTGCGACGGACCCGAGCATCACGTTTGCTGGATACACGAACTTCGGGTTCGGTATCGACGGCACTGGGATTCGAGTGGTGAGCGGTGGTGCTGGATCGGCAACCACGTTCACGACAACTGGCATTAGCACTAATAGCGCCGTCATCAGCGGGAACCTGACGGTCGACACGAACACGCTGTACGTGGACGCGGTGAACAACCGCGTGGGCGTGGGGACGGCGAGTCCGACAGCAAACTACAAACTTGACATTGTTGGCTCAGATGCGGCAATTCGCATCAACAATACGAACACCGGCAAAGCCGTCGTTGGGTTTGTAAACAATGGCACCACGGCTGGTTTCGTTGGGCTCAGTGGCGCGTGGGAAGGCGACTCTAGTTCCGATATGTCGCTGATCGCGGAGACTGGTTTCGGGTTGCGCTTCTACACTAACGGATCCGCAACCGAGCGCATGGTAATTGACACCTCCGGCACCGTCAACATTCTGACAACCCTGCAGCAGGGCGGCAATCAGGTTCTTCACGCCGGGAACTACACGTCGTACAGCCCGAGCCTGACGGGTTCCGGAGCCTCCGGTACGTGGGGGATTAGCATCACCGGCAATGCGGCGACTGCGACGAACGTCGCCTGGTCTGGCATTACGAGTAAGCCCACGACGCTGAGCGGGTTTGGCATCACCGATGCCGTACAGGCGAATGCCACTACCTCCGCCTGGGCGTATCTGTCTGCTAGCACTCAAGGTACGCCGATTCTTCGCATTAACCAGCAAGACACGAGTGCCGGGCACTATCTCTTCCAAGGGTTGCTTGGTGGTGCCGAGGTGCTTCGGGTGGAGCGAACGGGCAAGTTCGTCAGCTCGCATGTGTTCGTCTCGAATAACAATGCGAATGTTGATGGCTCCAACTTTATCGTTGATACAACGAACAAGAGTACGGCGCTGTACGCGTTTGATGTTCAGCGTAGTGGCGCTACGGTCGGCGGCATTACGGTCGCTGGCGTGGGCGTGTTCGCTACGGGCACGACGGTTGATGGAAATACGGTTCTTCACGCAGGGAACTACACCAGCTACGCCCTCTCATCGACGATTGCTCAGAATGGCAAGCCGTATGTTACGCATGACTTCAACTCGTATCCGGCGCTGTATGACGTAATCTTCGCGAATCCGTCAGGTTCGTCGAATCTGCCGACCGGAATGAGTAGTGTCATGTCGTACCGGTTCATCATGGGTGCTGGTGATACGTCGTCTCGTGGGTTTGACCTGGTGGGGGCCGCCGAAGGCTCCGCGAACCTCTACATTCGCGAGCGGTCGATTGGGACGTGGAGTCGCGTGCTCCATTCCAACAACTACAACAGCTATGCTCCGTCGCTGACTGGTTCCGGTGCTTCCGGTACGTGGGGGATCAATATCACCGGCAGCGCGGGGTCAGCATCAACGGCGACCACGGCTACTAACCAGTCGGGCGGTACGGTCAACGCCACTACCGGTGCGTTTAGCGGTATTCTTTCGTTGAACGGCGTCTCAACGATGAACACGACGACCCCAGGTACGGCTAGTTATAACCTGCGGTTCAACGGCAACAACACGAATGACCAGGTGCAGGCAATTACCTGGACCTTCAATAACACTGGAGACGCGCAGGCGGGAATCTACGTCCAGTCGTCCGGCACTTATGGCACCAAGATGTACCTGGCAACGACCGACTCGTTCGCCACGGGTGCTAAGACGGCGGTCAGCATTGATCACGGCGGCAATGTCAACATCGTCAGAGGAGCGCTGCAGCAGGGAGGCAGTCAGGTCCTGTATGCCGGGAACTACACCTCTTATGCTCCGTCCCTGACTGGCTCTGGAGCATCTGGGACCTGGGGTATCAGTATCACTGGCAACGCGGCCACGGTCTCTAGTATCACCTCGAGCCAGGTCACGACGGCCCTCGGGTATACGCCGTATAACAGCACGAATCCCAGCGGATATATCACTTCCGGATATACTGGGTTTATGTTGCGCTCATCGAGCAGCCAGACAAATCCCAATACTAACTTTGTCAGCAGCGCGTATCGGTTTGATCCGAATGCAAACAATCCGACTAATGAGCATTATGCCATTGTTACGTACGGTAACGAGAGCAATGTCGTTGGTCAGCTTGCGACACATCTGTCTTCCGGCCAGACGTTCACGCGTGCGTACAATTCCAGCTGGTCTGCCTGGCGTACGCAGCTGGATAGCTCGAACTACAATAGCTATGCACCGTCGCTGACGGGTTCCGGCGCATCTGGCAACTGGGGCATCAACATCACGGGGAATGCGGGGACGGTGTCGAACATCGCTCGCGGCTCCACTGGTGGTGTTGATCTCAACACCCTGACCACCTCGGGGTTCTACCGCGTTCAGAACACGGAAGCGAATCGTCCGTCGGACTATGGGCAGCTGCTTGTCATCTATGGCGGCTCGGATACGATCACCCAGATCTATGGCAGCTACTCTACAGGCACGCTCTACACGCGGTCCGGCAATCCTAGTAATGTCGGCGGGACTGGCTCGTGGACCGCGTGGCGGACTGTACTTGATAGCAGCAACTATACGTCCTACAGCCCAAGTCTGACCGGCTCCGGAGCTTCTGGGACGTGGGGCATCAGCATTACGGGTAATGCTGCGACTGTCTCCAGCATTACCTCTGGCCAGGTCACGACTGCGCTCGGGTACACCCCATACAACAGCACGAATCCCAGCGGGTATATCACGGGCATCACGTCTGGCATGGTGACGACCGCCCTTGGGTATACCCCGGTAAACAAGGCCGGAGACACCTTTACAGGTGCGCGACCAATTGTTGTTGATACGGCCAACGGCCTGATCTCCATAAAGGGCGACACTGGCGGCTGGGCGACTGGTCTGTACTTCCTTGGTTCGTCAGGCACGAACCGCGGTGGGTTTGGAGCTAACGGTGGTGCGGACGCGCTGTCTATTCTCTGGATAGGGCCCGCTTATAATAACAACTGGCTGGAGTTGAGCAGCAGCGCCGTCAATAGCAAGGTGGCCTTGCAGCAGAGCGGCAATCAAGTTCTGCACGCCGGTAACTACACGTCATATAGTCCGACGCTGACTGGCTCAGGTGCGTCTGGCACGTGGGGCATCAATATCACGGGGAATGCCGCCACGACCTCGCAGCGGTCCTTCAGCGCCGACATCGCCTCGTCTGGGCAGGGGCGATTCAGCGGCTGGTACACGGACGGCGCGGGCAATACGGGCTCGGCGCTAGAAGTCGGCTTTTCCGGTGCTTCGGGATACGTCCTCTCGTACAACCGGAGCACCAGCACCTATCAGCCGTTGAACATTCGCGGCGGAAGCGCCACGCTGGTGTTTACTGGCAGCGACGTAAACGTGTCAGTTGGCGCACTCAAGCAAGACAGCAATCAGGTCCTGCACGCTGGAAACTACACGTCTTACAGCCCATCGCTGACTGGCAGCGGCGCCTCTGGGACTTGGTCGATCAATGTGACGGGCAGTGCAGGCTCTGTCGCCTGGTCCAATGTGACTAGCAAGCCGACGCTGCCGTCGTCACAAGAAGGCACTCGGTTTACTACGGATTTCAATTCTATCCTGTCCACTGGATTCTTCAACGCCGAAGCTACACCGACCAATTCGCCAGGCGGTAGTTATGGGCAGTTGATCGTTGCCCGCGGTATCGATACCGGTTTGCAGATCTATGGTGGTTACCAAAATGACAATTTGTGGTTCCGCGGGTGGCATACTTCCGGGGCAACATTTACCGCGTGGCGAACAGTTCTGCACTCTGGTAATTACACCTCGTACAGCCCGAGCCTGACTGGATCTGGGGCCTCTGGTACGTGGAGTATTAACGTTACAGGTTCCGCTGGGTCGCTGAACGGGTATACGCAGAATGCGTCGAGTGGCGCGAACACGATCGTTCAGCGCGACAGTAATGGATATATCGCGAACAATTACTTCTACACCAGTGGTGGTGGGGCGGAACGAAACGCTTCTGGGCTGGCGTACTTTGCAGGGTTCAACTCCAGCGATTACTACATTCGGAGTTACACGCCGCAAGCGGTCGCATCGGCCATCGGCGCTATCACGACCAGCAATTACACCAGCTACGCACCGTCGCTGACCGGCTCTGGAGCCTCTGGTACGTGGGGCATCAACATTACCGGTAACGCCGCGACGGCGACTAGCGCTACGACGGCGTCTAGTGCTACGACGGCTAGCCAGGTCACCATCAACTATAGCAACAACTCCAACGCCAACTACCAGATGCTGTGGGGCTCTGGCAACTCGGTCTACGGCACGGCAGAGGTCTACCTCAACCCGTCCAACGATTACGTATATGCCGCGTCCTGGAACGCCAGCGATTGGTTCCGATCAACTGGCAACACGGGTTGGTATAGTAACCAGTGGGGCGGTGGTGTCTACATGGAGGACGGCACCTGGGTTCGAGTATACAACGCGAAGGCGTTCTACGTTGCGAACCAGATCGCAGCCACTGGAGACATCACCGCGTACTACTCGGACGAGCGGCTCAAGACGCGGGTTGGTGCGATCGCGTCGCCGGTTGCCAAGGTCAAGCAGCTGAGCGGGTTCCTGTACGTGGAGAACGCCCTGGCCAAGTCGCTGGGGTATCAGAACGACAAGCAGCAGGTGGGTCTCTCGGCGCAGGAGGTCCAGGCGGTGTTGCCGGAAGCGGTCACCTTGGCCCCGGTGGACTTCCATACGGATCCGGAGACTGGCGAGATCTCCAGCAAGTCTGGGGAGAACTACTTGACCGTGAAGTACGATCGTCTTGTGCCTCTGCTCATCGAGGCGATCAAGGAACAGCAAGAGCAGATTGACACACTCAAGGCGCAGGTTGCTGCGCTACTCAACCAGTAGGGGAGGACGTATGGCGATTACATTCAGCTACACGGTAACCGGGGCTCGGGTTGGTACCCAGGACGATCTCGCGGACGTGGTCAAGGAACTCGATGTCGTCGTGAAGGGTGTGGACGGCACTGCGACGTTTGAGCTTCCGGCTACGGTCAAGTTCGACGCGGCGGATCCGGACGATTTCACGGACTTTGCGGATCTGACGGAGGCGCAGCTTGTGTCATGGGTTGAGGCGGATTCCTCGCTGGACAACGTGCGGGCGCATGTCGCCTACGTGGTGGCGAAGGAGCTCGAGAAGCTCGCCCTGACGCCAAAGCCGCTGCCGTGGGCCCCTGAGCCCGTGGCTCCTGAGCCTACGGCTCCTGAACCGGCACCTGCGACCAACTAAGGGCTGACCTATGGCACTCCCGTCGTCTGGTTCGTTGTCCATGAGCCAAATCAACACCGAGCTTGGTCGTTCGGCCTCGGCGTCGATTAGTCTCATGAGCGCTAGTGTTGGAAATTACACAAACATTAATACGAACTCGACGATTCGACCGAACGTATCCGCGCCGCACGCCATGAGCGAGTGGCGTGGGTACAACCACTCCGCAACGCCTCCGTTGCTGGCCACGCAGACGTGGAGTACGCCAGGGACATATTCGTATACGGTACCAGCGGGAGCGACTTTGCTACGTATATTTGTTATTGGTGGCGGCGGTGGTGGCGCAGGATCGTATTACTACGACTACAACGAGTCGTGTGATGGAAATTTTTATAATGTTGGCTGGATACAGCCCGCGTACGGTGCAGGTGCGGGAGTAGCGGCTGTCGGCGACTATCAGGCAAGCGGTTTGCATAACGCCGGTCCCTTGACGATTATTGTTGGCGCTGGGGGCTCTGGCGGTTCGGTTAATTCTGTACCGCCAAACGGATATATTGGTGGTACATCGCAGGTCTACATTTTAGAAGAGCTGTGGAACGAGGAGCTTCAACAGGCATACAATGACTATTCAGTATATATAAGTGCGTCGGGGGGTTGGCCTTCGGGTTGGTATACAAATACGGAAGTGTTATATGAAGGGTGTCAGTATACGGAAACCCGTCCTAGTGTAGGTACAACCGCGACCGGAAAGGCTATTTCAGGCCCTCGTTTGTGGCCTGGTACTACAAGCTTCTCTAATGGAGGCGCGGGTAGTATGGTACCTGTGACCATCAATCCAAGTTACTCTTATAAGTCAATTCAGTTTTTGGGCGGCAACGGCGCAGATCGCACTGTCTTTCAAGGATTCAGTGCGTCGGGTGGGATAGGTAACTACACAGTTGCTGGAACGGGTGGTGCGCCTGGGGCTGGTGGTTCTGGGGGTGGTACCGGTACGAATGGAGATCAATATTGGAATGGAGGGCAGGGAGGCGCGGGACGGGTTAAGATTGAAGTGTATTAGTCCATAGAAAAGGAGTCGGTATGCCAGGAAGCTTTCCTGCGTTGCAGGTATTTTCGGCCACGATCAGCTATCAAACCGGGATGATCGAGTGTCGGTGTCTAACCCCCGCCACGGCGTATTTCGGGGTGCATCTGGTCGATAACCCGATCATCGTGAGTGAACAGGTCGACTTGAGCGATAACCCCGCGTGGACGAACGAGGATCTTCGTCAGGCTTTGGCGATCAAGACGGGCATACCGGCGGCGGACATCAAGTTCTTCTATGAGTTCGCGGTGTCAGGGCCTCCGCCGGTACCGCAGCCGTGATCTGATTCGGGCTTCGTATTTCCCAGCGTTACAGCGACTTATTGTAGCCAGGCCCTGTCGTGGCTAGTGCCACCAGTGCCTGGCTATTGCCGCAATTGGAGGGTCCGTCATGGCCGCTGGGCGTTACGATATCGTGTGTGAGCAGGGCGCGACGTTCATCCGGGAGCTGACCTGGACGGATGCGACCGAGCAACCCGTGAATTTGACCGGGTACTCGGCGCGGATGCACGTCCGTCAGACGATCAAGTCGGCAACTACGGTCATTGAGCTGACAACGGCGAATGGTCGGGTTGTTCTATACCCAACCACGGGCAAAATTGTGATGACCCTGACCGCCGAGCAGACTGCGGCGCTGCCTACCAAGCCGTGTGTGTATGATCTCGAGCTCGTTTCTGGTAGTGGAGTGGTGACCCGTCTGATCGAGGGCAGCTTCACCGTGAAGCCGGAGGTGACTCGGTGACTAAGGTCAATACTGCGGTGACTACGCAGACGGTCGTCATTGACGCGACGCCGGAGCTTGCCGCGAACTTGGCTCTGACCAGTCCGGAACTCCAGCAGCTGACAATCTCGGAACAGGGTGCTGACGGGATCCTTGTAACGACCGGGGACGATCTCGAGCGGCTCCTAATTGACGATGGTCAGACGGTACGGCAGACGGTCCTGGTAGAGGAGCCGATTGTCCAGGTGGTGACTGTGGGTGTACCGGGCCCTCCTGGCGGCCTGGGCCCGCTACGGAGCAGCGTCTTGCCGTGGACGAGTACCATGACGGTGGATTGGGCAACGGTCGACGTCGTACGGGTCACTCTTCAGGGTCCTACGACGTTCGCTTTTACTGGGGCAACAAATGACCAGCGGCTGATTCTTGAGTTGACCCAGGGATCCACGGGAGGGCACGCCGTGACTTGGCCAGCAAACCTGCGGTATTCCCTCATCATTCCGTCGATTCAGCTTAGTACTGCCCCTGACAAGCTGGACCGCATTGGAATTCTATATCGCTCGGCCAGCAACACCTATGATGTTGTTGCGCTGATGGTGGGGTACTGACCATGGCCAATACGTTGTACCCGGAGTTCAAGGAGCTTCTCCTGCAGGGAGGAGCCAACTTGCTGACCGGAGCGGTCAAGATCGCTCTGGTTGATTCTGCGGCATATACCTACAGCGCCACACACGGACACTACTCGGCGGTTCAATCTGCCGTTGTAAGTTCTCCGCAGGTTTTGGTCAATAAAAGTGTGACCAACGGTGTCTTTGACGCCGACGATGTGATATTTCCTGCCGTTCTTCCCGCCGGTACAACCGTCGAGGCCTTGGTGTTGTATCTGGATACCGGGTCACCAGCGACCTCTCCATTGATCGCGTATTTGGATGATGTTGCCGGGTTACCGTTTTTGGCGAACGGCGGTGCGGCTGAAGTGCGGTTCGATAACGGACCCAACAAGATTTTTGCTCTGTAATCCGTGCCCAAGATCCGAGATTATGCGATCACCGTAGAGTCTGTGGCGGTGGCATCGTCGGTGTTAGAGATGCCAGCGCATCAGACCGGAGACCTGCTGCTGATCTTTTTCAACAAAGATACCGCAGCCGGTGGTCCGACGTTGCCCACGGGTTGGACGCAGCTGGCCAGCGTTAACAGTGCAGGCGCGAACGCCACGGTCTTCGGGAAGAAGGCCGTCAGTAGTGCGGAGGCCGTCACGCTGAGCTACACCTCAGAGACCTCGGTCTCCGTGGTGGTCTCGGTCAAGAACGTCTTTGGCACCACGATAACGGACGCGATTAGCGCCACCGCGTCGGCGGCGGCGGACGATGGGACGTTGCCACTGAGTGGCGGCACGATCACGCCGTTGCACAACAACTGCCTCGTTCTGGGCATGCTCTCCACTGACAGCGGCATCGGGCCCTCCTCGTTGCCTGGCTGGGTGACACTGTTCGGCGGCGACGCGGGTGCGAACTCGTTGGGGCTTTCGTACACCTTCCAGCGCACGGCGGCGGCCCTGACCCACCCTGGGTACTGGGCCGCTGCGCAGGACGACTCGCGGTCGGTGCTTCTGGCCGTGCGGGATAGCGGGACGAACGAAGAGATCGACCCGTACGTGGACCGAGCGACGATCCCAGCGCAGGTTATCGCCGCGATGGCCTTTGAGCCGAATGCAGATCAGGGCACCTGGCAGAACGGCAACGCGACGCAGTTGTTGACGCTCGCAGGCAAGACGGTGTCGGGTGTGACGGGTGCGGCCGCCGCCGACTCGGGCTACAACCCGTTCCGCGCCGCGATGCGTCACACAACCACCAACAGTAAGACGGGTATCTCGGCGACGCAGCTGACGTTCGCGACCGCTCGCGACCTTACCTTCGGTTCCGGAGTGGTCTTCGGGACGTGGCGCCCCCAGGTCCCTCGCGACTACCTCGACATGGGGAAGCCGTCCAACGGGGGCATCTACCTGCGCTTTGCCGATGCCTCTAACAACCATAAGGCCTGGCTTCTTGGTGGTCAGTTCACGGAATCGACGGATCCGGCAAATCGTCAGAACTTTGCGATTCAGGTGGGTCAAACGCAGACCACCACGTGGGATGCTACGGGCACGCTCGCGACGAACGCGGTCAATCGCTTGTTCGTCGGCGGTAATGGCTACTATGGCGCGTCTGCTCTTGAGTGGTCGGAGCTCTGGGCGCTGAATGAAACGGTCCTGGCTGGGGGGACGGCGTCGGTCCCTTTGGGGTTCACGGACCTGGTCTTCGCGGTCAATCGCGGCTCCGGTGACATTCCGGTTATCGTCCGCAATGGTGCTGCCGCGACAGTATGGACGCGCCTCGCGATCGGCGGTGGCGATCCAGTCCATATCAATGTGGGACTTCGTACTTTCCAGTGGCCGCAACGCACTGACGGTGTTGACTACTTCGACTTTCACGTCGACGCGAGCCACCTGGGAATTGAGTTCGATGCCAAGGCGGGCGATACCTGCAAGTTTGTGAACTGTGTGTTCACGTCCCCGTCGCCGTATTACTGGCGCATCGGGGGCACCGCCTCCGCCTCCGCCACGTGGTCATTCGCCGGTACCTCCGTGGTCGGTGCCACGGTGACCCTGCAGCCGGTGACGACGTTCTCGAACATGGCGTTTACCGACTGCGCCACGATGACGCAAAACGGCGCGACAATTTCGAACTGCACGTTCAGCAATACGACGGTTACGGCAAGCAATCCAAACGTTATCTCAAGCTGTTCTTTCACGAGCGGTGGTACCGGGCACGCGATGATCATCCCGTCGGCAGGTACCTATACCTTCAGTAATCTGACGTTTACGGGGTACGCGGCTAGCAACGGCTCTACTGGAAACGAGACGGTGTATGTCACGGCTACGAGTGGAGCGGTGGTTATCAACGTTACTGGGGGCACCATTCCGACATATCGTACGGCAGGTGCTACTGTTACCGTCAACGCGTCTGCCCTCGTGACGCTCACGGGACTTAAGGCCGGATCCGAGGTGCGCGCGTATGTAGGTACTGATCCTGCTACGGCTACCGAGATTGCTGGCGTTGAGTCCAGCAGTACAAGCTTTGAGTTTAGTCAGTCGGTATCTGGTCAGGACGGCTACATCGTGATCTTCGCGGTTGGCTACAAAGACATTGTTCTGCCACTTACGTATTCCGCGTCTAACCGGGAGCTTCCGATTCAGCAGGTATTGGATCGGGTGTATCTCAACCCGCCAAATTAACCTCTCGAACGGGTATGTGTGCGTATGTATAGGATCACCCAGACCACCGACAATCAGCATCTCGGGGAGGTGCTGCTGAGCGCGGAGCCCGGTCAGATTATCACGTTCGCAGACGGAGATGTGGTCGCCGTCGAAAAGACCTTTAGCAACCCCGACGGTACCGAACTGGTCGTCATCAGCACCAATTACCAAATGACGTTAGTCAAGGAGTAGCGCCATGCCTATCATTTCTGATCCGGATCAGTTGGTCGACGGTACTGACGTTGTTGTCAATACCACAGCAAAGACCATCGAAATTCGCCCATATAACGCCTCGACCAATGCAAGCGGCGTTGTCGCTGACGAGGGGGCGACTGGTGGGGTTACCGGCCAGACGCTGTATTCGTGGCTGAAGGAGGAGTGGAAGTCTAATACGACGTACATCAAGTTTCCGTTCCCCATGGAAGCGATTACGCCGGAATCGTTCGAGTTCATCAATGGCTGGAAGCCTGCGAATGATGCAACCCGTAAGCTGATTCGTACGGCCGGTTGGGCTGAGCGATCGGCGGCAGGTGCCGTTGAGCGGCAGTATCTTGGCGTCGTGTCCCTTGGATCGCTTGGCGCCGTGGACCAGCCCTATTACCAGTTTGGTACGGGTGCGGCGACGAACTTTGCCTATCCCGGTCCGGTAAACGAGGCCGTACAGATTTTCGGCGATTCGTCCAATGGCAACTTCAACTTTACGGATGGGGATAGCTTCAAGCTGTTCTGCCGTGAGCAGGGGAAGCTATACGCCAGCTCGAACAACACCGCGATCGGTGCCTCGACGCTCACGTATATTACTTACCGGTTCCCGCTGTCGAACGCCACGGACCTCAAGATTAGCTCCAGCGACGCGTTCATCACCAAGAATGTCGCGGTGACCTCGGCTTCCTGGTCCAGCGGTGTCGCTACGATCAATACGACGGCGGCGCACGGCTTCTCTACGGGTCAGTATGCCACGATTACGGGTGTGACGCCCTCGGGGTATAATGTTGGTGGTGTTGTGACGGCAGTTGACACCGACACCTTCACGATCAATATCGCGTCAGATCCTGGTTCGTATACCTCAGGTGGAACGGTTGGGTCGATTCACAGCACCATTTCTGTGGAGTATTTTGGCACGGATCAGCTGTTCGATGTTGATGGTGACTCCAATGATGAGCCATACCGGTATGTGATTACCGATGGTAGTGGCGCTGCTACGACTCAGCAGATCTATGAGAAGATCCAGTATCTGCTGCGTCAGAATAGCGACATCGATTCGGGTGCTGGCAGTGTTACGGGTAAGACGGCGGACGCCCTTCTGCAGTTCGTTGGTGACACACTCGTCGGCTCGAATGGCGTGTTCATTAGCGGTCTGAGCGCCAACTTCCTGAATGCCGTTGATTTCTATGACTTTAACGCGGTGGTTCGGCGCTATCCGTTCGTGTCGGCTGGAACGATCAACTTTGGCTCGTTTGCCGGGAGCGGCGATTTCATCTACCGCATGTTCTTCACGACGACGCCGAACAGCAGCAATTACGGCACGGCCAACGCCCTGCTGGTCAACGACAAGGATGGCAGCCCGATCAGTGGCACGTATACCGGCTCGCCCATCAACTGGACGTTCAACTACGACTCAAACACGCAGGGTGGTCGTACGGTGTCTCCGGCAGGAAACGTGACTGTCAAGGTCATCGGGATCGGCCTCTCCGGCGGTCAATTTGCTTCCGTTGATCATGTGATCACGCGTACGGCAGGACAGTCTATTCTTCTCGCGCCTGCGCAGGAACGTAACTACAGCAACCCCGTGTAAGGAGCCTAGTTCATGCCAGGCGAACGTAACTTCACGCGGATTCCTCCAGCATCCACCGGACCGCGCATCAATCTAAAGCACACGGCGTCGGTTCCGTATACAAATCGGACTGGAACGTTTGCCTTGGGCTCCCGCGTGCATCTGGGAACCTCCGGGTTCTCGATGCACGTGCACGGGGTGTACGAGCTAACCAGCACTACCGGGTATATTGAGGTCCATTACTCGCGGAGTGCGACGTTCAACAATCTGACGCCGCAGCCGGGTGAGAATATCACCCTCGATGGGGTAACCATTGCCCAGGTCCACCCAACGTTGGAAGTGCGGGACGTCTGGGTCAACACGAATCATATCACGAGCTACGATAATCCGGAATATGGGATGTGGGTCGACAAGTTTGGGTCGGCCCAGATCACCTTCGCGGAAGGGCAGCCGCAGCTGGATGCGTTTGGCAAGCTCCGTGTCAGTCAGGGTACCATCCTCGGCGAGTACGTCTTTGCCAACGGTACCATGCCCGATGCCTTCAGTACTCGCCTGGTAGGCGGGGCGACGCTCGCTTGGGACCAGAACAAGCGGGCGGCGCTGCTTAGCTCGACGACCGTGAGCGGTGACATCGTCGCGCATACGTCGAATACGTACCACCATTATACGCCGGGGTCGAGCCAGCTCTTTATGGCGACCTTGGCGTTGGGCGATAGCGGAAAAGTGGGACTCGGCCGTTCCTGGGGCATGTTCGACTTTCAGAACGGGGTCCACTTCGTCCATCGGGAGGACCCGGCGAATCCGGGGCAGGTGAAGCTGGGCTTCGTCATCAAGTCCGATGTGACTGGGTCGGTGGTGGACACCTACATCTGGCAGGAAGACTGGAACAGGGATCGTATCGACGGGACGGGACCGTCGCAGATGTTGATTGATGTGACGAAGGACAATCTGTACTGGATCGACATGCAGTGGCTGGGGGCGGGACGCGTTCGGTTCGGTGTGTACCACGAGGGGCAGCGCGTGGTCTGTCATGAGTATCACCATGGAAATACCGCGCCGTATCCTTTCTGTGCAACCGGCTCGCTGCCCATTTGCTTTGCCCAGCGGAACTTCGCGTCGACTGGAAGTAGCAGTGAAATGCGGGTCTTCTGTTCCTCCGTTTGGACGGAGACAGCCCTTGATCCGCTGCGATCTGGGCGCTCTGGGTTGCAGAGTATGAATTACACTATCACTGCAAATAACAGCTACGAGTATATTGGAACCCTGGCACCGGTGGAGCTGCTTGACAACGGGCGCACCAATCGGACGCTGTACTTTCCGAACCAGCTCGAGGTGTTGGCGTTTGATACGGTCACGGGAGCGCCCGCTTTGGTGGAGGTCGAGGTTATTGCGGAGCCGATTGTGGCCGGGCTCAACTGGCAGGCAACCGATTCGCCGACTGTGTCTATGGACACGGATGCGACGTTCTACGGTGGCGGTCGGCCTACGGTCAAGACGCTGGCGAATGGGCATTCGGCGCAGGATCTTACATCGCTGGCAAATAACCTCCAAGCTTCGATTAAGAATTACGCGGAGAACGGTGGTACGCGGCAATGTGTGGTCGCCGGTATCACCAACGCGTCCTCGGCAGTGCTGACCGTCGATATGCCGCATATGCTACGGGATGGGACGGCCGTAACGTTCGCGGGTGTTGGTGGCATGACCGAGGTGAACGGGCAGACCTACTACATGAAGATCACGGGTCTCACCACCGCCGAGTTGTATACGAACGCGGCGATGACGACGCCGCTGAATACGACCGGCTTCGGCACGTACACCAGTGGTGGCACCATTCGGGGCATGTTTGGCTCTCGCTTCTTGTGGTCGATCATCTGTAAGAAGTACTTCGGTACCAATCCGGTGCACCTCGTGATTAAGACTGCGTGGAAGGAGATTGCGCAGTGACGACGCTGATCCAGAACTACGCCTTTCATGAGTTCTGGGGACCCTACACTCCTAGTGCTGGGGTGTGGGGTGAGCAGCGGTGTACGTTTGATGGCCTTAATCGTCAGATCATCGTTAATCCGTTGGAGACGAATATTGATGTGCGTCGCGATATCTACTCGGCCTGGAAGGAATGGGTTCAGGTTCGTGACAACGCCAAGTTCTTACCCGCGGTTCGCGTCATTGGTGGGGATCCGGTGGGCGGGGGCTTGCTTGCCGGAGATATCTATTTTTTGATGAATGGCTGGCGGGTGGTTGTTGACCACGAGGTGTCTGTCACGGGGACACTTTATAATGACCAGGAGGGGCAGAGTCCGTTTCTGATTCTGCCAGGTGGCGGGGTTACGTCGACGGTGTCCAACTTGTCCTACGCGGTAAATCAGGCGTCACCGTCCGAAATTGCAGACGCGGTGCATTCCAAAGCTGTGGATTCGGGCTTGGATCTGACAGGAGCGATGCGGCTGATTCTGTCTGCCCTAGTCGGTAAGGTGTCCGGCGCGGAAGGCACGACGATTACCTTCCGAAGTGTTGCGGATGACAAGAACCGCATTGTTGCAACGGTAGATGCTAACGGTAATCGAACGGCTATTCTATTTGACGCAACGTAGGCATGGCTAGCCTGTTTCCGCGGGGGTTCTTTGCTGAGCGGTATTTTCCACCCGGCTACTTTGGTAGT
>Ga0315902_10004276_pt1 | contig 20737 bp, 15 predicted proteins | sample LakEriMetagenome_9_FD_203523 | JGI IMG/M metagenome (GOLD analysis project Ga0315902, IMG submission 203523) | Freshwater fungal communities from buoy surface, Lake Erie, Ohio, United States - Buoy 12 MA117 | ecosystem: Environmental > Aquatic > Freshwater > Lake > Lake biofilm | place: USA... | reverse complement strand
CGGATCGAGAAGAACAAGCTTGTCGATCGGAGCAAAAAATTCAAGTTCCATTTCTGTAGCTGTTCCGTCTCCTTCCATAATACCGATAGCATTCCGAAGAAACTGACGTGGGTCAAAATCAAATCTTCTTTTTTGCGTAACCCTGTCAGGTTCCGAATTTTTAATCCGGTCGAGCGCAAACGTCAGGTACATTTGCCGGTCTGCTTCCCATCCAATCACATACCATCTGTTTCTGTATTCTTTCAATAGGAAAGGTTGTATGGAATAGGATTTTGTTTCCGCTTTGTAAATATTTTCATATTCAAACTGAACAATATATCTTTTTTTAATCGCCTCATATAGCAAAGGGATCCACTGATAACCTTCTGTAGAATTACCCTGTTCAAACTGTACCAGTTGTTCAAAGTCCTCATCTTCATGGTCGTAAGGTATGGTGAAACGGCTGTGAATTTTTTGAATGGCATCTTTGAAAGATTTAAACAGCGGCACTTCTTTGTACTGATGTAAGAGGTTGGCTGCATAAGCCAATGACTCCCATTCCTCTTCTTCTAGTCTTAATTCACTGATAGAAAATCCAAATTCACCATAAGCATATCCTTTTTCGATTTTACTGTATACGATTGGTGCCTGTTCGCCGTTGGGCATTCCGGCTTTCATAGCGGCAATATCTTTTTCAATAGTTGAAGTTGAAATATCTCTTTTCAGAACACGTGAACAGGCATTTGCCAGATCCTGAATTGTAGGAAAACGTTTCTGTCTGTCGTTTAGGCAGTTATCGATTATTCTATAGCGCGTTAAAGCATCTTTATTGAGTGGCATGGTTTAAAGATACTGAGTTTTATATTTTTTGTTTTCTATAACCCTAAGCTATAATTATAAAAATTCTTATTCGAGAGGCGCCGTAGTTTATCACGGAAAACGTCATCCTGCCTGTCCATTAGATAAGCGTAACACCACTTAAACGTCATCCTGCCTGTCCAGTAGAGAAGCGTAACACCACTTAAATGTCATCCTGAGTGTTAACGAAGGATCTCGAAGCTGGTGGTCTTCGGTCAGTGGTTAATTATAAAGATGAAATTTCTCCAAATATGCAACTAATATTATACTGCCATTTTCTAGATGTTCCCGATATTCGGGACTTATACGCTACCGCTCTCCGACAAAACTTCTTATATCGGAGCAGGCAACATGACGGTTAATTGCAATCGCTCCGCACGTTTTGCCTGGCCCACGCTCTTTTGTATTTGGTCTCTTCAGAGTCTGGCGAAGCCGACCCTGATGTAAAGTATTACCCGGGATTGTCCATGGTAGACACTAAGATGGACGAGTTACATAAGTCGTTATGTATTAAACTCTATATTTATTATGATAGCAGATTTTTCTGAAAGAAACGGCCTGAAAAGCCGAACTGATAAAAAATGAAAAAGTTCATCAGTCGGATAGCACGCCCGTAATTTTTTCAGTAAGTCGTTCTGATGCCACAGTGAATCTGGGAGAGGCTTGGATTTGATATTGTAATTGATATACTGGCTGATGGTTTTTCTCTCTTGCTTCAGCTTCCATTCAAAAACAAAAGAAGCCGGGTCGGGAATTTCATCGTCTGTATGGTAAAAAGACAGCAACTTAACCCGGCTAAAAGGGGTGGGCGATACAATGACTTTACGTTTTGTGTTATTATTTAAAATGACCGTTTTTATCATTTTATAAATATTTTCTTAATAAATTTTCGCATGATACACTCCCGAAGAATTACGTTTTATATCGTGTACCATAATCGGATCTGTTGAATTAATCAATTCGATCATGCTAAATGTTTGCCAGCTTTTCGGAAGCAGAGGGAAGAAAAGTGTAAAGGTTTTCTTTTCTTTTACTTTGCTGAAATAATGTTTTTGCGGACTTACAGGAATATCCTGTACCTGTATCATCGGTAGCATGGTATTGGTAACCTTGTTCAACAGATAAGTAGTAGGAGAGATGTTGATCCAACCGCCGTTGATATATTTTTCCGGCGATTCATAATAACAGTGAATGATGGTTGCGCCTTCCGGAACATTCATATTATCAAAATCGGAAAGCGCAAACGAATCTGTAAGCATTTTTCGCTTGTGGATATAAATTCTTCCTTCATTCGAATCTTCGTTTTCAGAATTTTGAAAATACATTATTCAGGAGTTTGATTTTGAAATATCAGAATCTTTTGATTTATCAATTTCGGCAATTAATACATCCAGAAACTGCTTCATCTTTTTTAGTTGTTCATCCGAAGACAACGGTACTTACTCGGGTTGTTTCTTTAAATCCGGATCTTGATTTTCGGTATTCGGTTCACCATCAGAAGTGTTTTGAAAATTCATATGAGTCATATTTTATCACAAACATAAACAGGCAGACCTCCGTGTATATGATGAGTGGAAAAAATTATTTACCCTTTCTTTTTACTTCGGTCCTGAATTTAACGAAGTCTCCGGGTTTCAATATTTTGGATTTTTTTCTGGAGATCTTGTTATTTTTTCTTCAGGCATTAAATACTCATATTAAACCTAGAAATGTAAAAAAATTTCGAGATCGCCTATGGAATGTTGATGAGTTTTCTGGGAAAAAATCGTTTTATCGTTATATTCAAAGTAAAGGATAAACCTTGTTTTTGCCGATAATTTGACCATCAGCCCCATTTATAAACTGATCATATCTATTATTGGGAGCTCCATTTGTTATAAATCTAGATAATATTTCTTTTCTGCGTCCAATTAAAAAAGGAATATGGGGCTGTCTTTCAAAAGCTTTTAATATTTCTTTGCCGGGATCAATACTAAGTGCATCAAAATTTATTTCCGAATCACGTAGAAAATAATCAATAATATTTTTACATGAAAGAGGATTAAATGTTGTTGCATATGATGCCGCACTATCATATAAATATTTAAGTTTTGCTTTTTCCCGATCATCATATACAGCAACGGATTCTGCTAATCGGTCAAAACCATAAAAATGAGGCATTAAGGCGGAGAATCCTTCTGTCGTTAATGGTAAATAAGTACCCCTATTTATTGCTAAAAGAAAATCAATTATTATTTCAGTAAATGCTTCTCTGCCTTTTGCAATCGCATTTGAATAAAACTGACTCATATCAAATGGATTATAAGAATCGAAAACTGAAGAGTCAAATTTAAAAGGCAACCATCCTATACTATATAATGAAATTCCTCTTTTAAAGTGATCGCGAAAATATTCATCGATTCCCCAAATCCATTGATGTTCTTTAGGGTGTATATTGTTTTCTACTTTAATTAAACTTTCATTCTCTTTAAATCCTTTAATAGATTCAGATCCAAAAATTAAATTAAAGTTTGGTGTTCGCCAGCCAGAATCAATAGAATTTAAAGCGCCAATAACCGGGAACACACCAACTGGTAAATTTGCATGAATTCGACCTGAATCTACTACTAGGTTTTTAACTTCTATTCCAAGAGACTTTTCATCACGGAGTAGTTTTTTTACATATACTTCATCAATGTTTTTATCACATTTAATTTCAATAACTTCTTTTTTAAGCGCTTTTTCAATTAATACAGTACTGGTAAATAGAAAAACACTTGTAGAATAATCACCTTTGTAACTATATATAAGTTTGTCTGGTTCATGAGAAAAAAGTGCTTTAAAAAGCTTTTGAGCCTCATAGAAAAGGTCTGTATGTTGTAAATAAAAGGGATGAAACCCACTTTTATATTCGATCCTAGGTAGAACATCAACAACATGCATGACATCATTTTTTAACACAATCGCAGAAAACTTATGTATGTTTACCTGTTTTTGATTTGCAGCAATAAATATGAAGGGGTCGTGCCTAAATTCAGAACTAACTTTCGGAGGCAAGCTTTTAATATCGATCATTTTTTAAATTTTAAATAAAGAATTAGTAACTAAAATATAGCTTTAATTGAAAAAGCAAGCGTATAATCTTATATGTTTATAATAATATATTTATTTTGACATCTATTGAATTACAAGTTATTTTTTTAGGTTACAAACCTGCTCACCCACACCTCAACCTATTTGCTGACTCAAATTTTTTCAATAGGTGTTCAGAACTAAACCAATCTGTAAGAGTATCATAATTATATCTATCTGATTATGATCGATGTATATAATTTGATAATCCAAGTTAATTGAAATAAAATTGAATCGATACTATATACTAGTGAAGAGATCAAAGCAGAATACCCCGATAATTAATGATAAGAGCTCTGGGGTGTGCAGATCCAGAAATCCGTTTACTCAAACTGATCAAAAACACGGAAGCCCATAACCAATTCAAAATAAATTAGTTATGGGCTTTTTATTGCTGTAGATGTAGAACAGTAACATTTTGATTTCCGCTGATATTTAAAATATAAAAATAGCAATAAGGTATTGAAAATCAATGATCATAATTTTCCGTTGAAATGCGAAAAATCAACGAATTTAAGTTTTAGTGAAACTTTTAGTGAAACCTAATTTCTTTGGTGTGCGAATCCTACACCAACATGCCCAGACAGCCCGTAGTTCACTTCCGATTAAAGCCCGAAGACCAAAATGGTTTCTCGGTGATCTACCTCCAGTTTGTGTACCACAAGCGGAGATTATTCTTCTCTTTCGGCCAAACCATTCGACCGTCCGACTGGAACGAAAAGAAGCAGCGGGTGAAGAACAAACTCGCTACCACGGCTGATGGTAAATTTTCACTCAACGATCTGCTCGATCACCTGGAAAGGATTTGTTTGAAGACCTATTCTGAAATGCTGAAAGATGGGATACCGGAACCTGAAGTGCTCAAAGAAGCGATGAAGAAGTTCATCAATAAGAACCATGAATTCGAAGAAGTGGGTGTTGTTGCGAAGCCCACACTCTTTTCTTTGACCGAAAGATTTATAAATGGGGAGATCAAATTCAGAGGAAGAAACAAAAGTGAATCCAGTCTGAAAAACTATCATGCTGTTACCAAACATTTGAAAGAATACCAGGAATACAGTAAGAAGTCGCTCGATTTTGAAGATATTGACCTCAACTTTTTTTATGTCTACACTTCCTTTTTGGAGAAGAAAGGGCTTGGTGTGAATACAATTGCCAAAGACATCTCGATCATCAAGGTATTTATGGGTGAAGCGGTTGACCTGGGTTATACCAACAATATGATCTTCCGCCATAAAAAATTCATTTACAGCGAAAAGGAAACCGAACAGATTTATTTAACCGAAGCAGAACTCGACAAAATATATAAAGTACAGATATCCAGTAAGAAACTGGATCGCGTAAGGGATTTATTCTTGGTTGGCGCATGGACAGGCCTCCGTTATTCTGATTTCAGCAATATTCGTCCGGAGCATATTGTGAAAATAGATGATGATTATTGTATAAAAATGATGACGAAAAAAACGGGAGAGCTGGTCATCATCCCCTGCAATCCCGTGATACTTGACATATTTAATAAATACAAGCCCACCGGGAACCTGTTGCCACGGGCCATCAGCAACCAGAACTTCAATAACTATATAAAAGAGGTATGTGTATTGGCATCGCTAACTGAAAAAGGACGATTAAGCACCCGCCCTAAAGAGCCCCTGGCTGAACTCGTATCATCTCATACGGCCAGGCGTTCCTTTGCCACTAATCATTATTTGCAAGGGTTCCCAACAATCGATCTCATGAAAATCACCGGCCACAAATCCGAGCGCTCTTTTCTAAAATACATCCGTGTTAGCAAACTCGATACCGCGAGGCGATTTAATGAGCATATAAAAAAGAAGTGGGGGGAGAGGGTGTTTTGATAATTAATCACACATAGTTGTTATACAGTTAGAATTTTAAGTGGGGCACTAAATAAAATAATAACAAATCATTTTTAGTTTTAATATCTGCCGGTTTTTTGAAACTGCAGACATATTATGCATTTTCAATGATTATAATCGTAAATCATTGAAAAACAAATTCTTATAAAAGAATCCGATTGATTATCGTGATTTTCTACATTTAGAAAACTCAATATTAGTTTAGAAATAAATAATTCAAAGAATGAACTTTTGAAAAAAACTATTGAGATCATACATAAGATTTCAATAGATGATATATATTTATTAACATAGTTAAAGAAGACGAAACCCAACCATTAAGACTTTCCAATAAACGAACATAGAAGAGTAAGTTGGCGAAATAAGAATGGGGAAGTTGTGTGTATTTGGGAGTTATGCCTTATGCTTTAAGAACAGAAAATATAACCAAAAATTATTAACAAGTAAAAACAACGACTATGGGATTATTCAGCAAAAACAATGAGTGTCCAGAGATTGGCAAAACAATAGAATGTGCAGCCTTTCATCTTGAAACCATGCAAAAGGGCGGGAATGTTAAACTAAGGATAGAAAACAATTATATTGAAGTTCAAGACTTAACAGGCACGAAACGAATTCAATGGAAATTTTCAAAAAAGGAGGGTACAAACTTTTATTTTGAAGGGACAAACGAGTTTCATCAATGGATTATAGGTAGAGTTAATATTACTCATACATCTGAAAATGGAAATCAAATGTACATTCGCTTAGATGCTATAAAACGATAAATAAATTTGATAATTTTTGCTTATATCATAAACTATATAAATATGAAAAAAATTAAAGAATTCATCTATGCTGAGAACCCAAGACTTTCAAGAATGGAAAACCTAAAACTTAAAAATCTATCTAACCATAACAATGAATTACATCAAGTCTTATTTAACTCAATAGATGAATTTGCAAAGAGAGTGATTAAAGACATTGAAAATTCTGTCCACAATGAACTATTTGACTCAAATCAATTAAATATTATATCAGATGAGCCGACAATAGAGAAGATAATTATTTCAAGTCTCAAAAATCAGGGGCATCATGTAACAAGCCTCAATAATCCTGAAATGATATATAGAGCTTTTAATTTTATTAAGCCTACAAACCTTCTGCCTCAATATAGCAAAAAACTTTACCTGATTAAACAGCTTGGTGTAGACGAATCAGGAAAACAAGTAAATTATGTAATTAACCCTTTTTTCTTTGGTTTCAAAATAAGTTTCGATATATATATTACAAGCCTTTTTTGTTCAGAAACGGATGAGACCATAGAAGACGGTTTAGTTAAAATTCTTATCGACAAGTATGGTGCAGACTTCAAAGATATTTATGAATATGTTGCATATACTGCAAATAAATTTGCAAATGAAGGTAAAAGAAATGGTGATAAAGAAGATGAAACATTTATCGCAGGCGTTCAAACTATTTCAGGTATAAACTCTAAAAATATATTTCATAATTTTATTTATGAGTCAGCCATGATAACTGCATCACAAAAAGCAAGAATATTAAAAGGTGAAGACTAATGGGAATCATCAATCGGTTACAACTTTTAAATAATTCTGAGCCAAAGAAAAAGACTTTGACGAAGCTCATAACAATGGCTTTGCTAAAGAGGTGCAACACTACTCAAAAGCCAACGCATTGTTGCACCAGATTTGCTTATGGCCCAACTGCACACGGCCAATACTCAACAGCTTTAAAGATATATAATGAATGTAAATGGAATAGAGTTCTTTGATGATTTAATTGAAATCCACAATGAACAAAACAGCACAACAGATAAATATCCCAAACTTCGTTCTTTGCTTGAACGAGTTTGTAAAGACTTAACGACAAACGAAAGCATCCAATTTTCAAACTTATTTTCACGATTGAACTATGTTTGCGAAAAAACAAACCTTGACAGACGTAAAACTTTTCAAATAAACACATTAAGGATTAACGCGAACAATGTTTTACATTCTGACTTTAAACCAACTCAAGAAGATTATTTGCAGAATCTAAAAGCATTATGTAATGCAATAAGCCATTTTTACAGTATTGAAACTCCAGAGGTTTTAGTATCAGTTCTACCAAAGACAGATTATTACAAACCGAAACAAAGACATGGTAAAAAATACAACCGAATTAGAATAGATGTTTCATCAACAGATGAGCAATACATTTATGCCTTTGATGAAGAAAATCCAACAGAAGAACCAATTAAAATAAAACATCACGTATCGGGTATCAACGAAGAGTTTAATTCTACGATAGCGAAACTTTGGAAAGGCTGCCAACTCAATCTGATTGATGTAACCATTGATGAACAAGGAATTTATTTACCCGACCTAATCATTCTTGAACCTGATTACCTCTTAGATATAAGTTCTTTGTCGGAATGTATGAAGGAATACGGGAAACACCCTTTGAACTTTATCCAAAGTAAGTTTGAGCCAATAAAAAACACCAAACATATTTTATTAGGAAACATAGCCAACTTGTTTCTTGATGAATTTGTAAATGAAAGACCGACAACCCCTGTTATATATAATGATTCAATTAAAAAGGCCTTTAAAGCCTCACCATTTGAATTTTCAACTTGCGAAGAAATAGACACAAATTTTTTTCAAGACACACAGATTCAATTTCAAAATATCAAAAATGTCGTAAACAACGTTTTTCCTGAAAAGAAAATTGACCGAGAAAACGCATTTTTAGAGCCAAATTTCATTTGTGAGCATTTGGGCGTTCAAGGTCGACTTGACTTCCTGCAATTGCAATCCAATGATGGTAAAAAATTTGTAATAGAGTTAAAATCAGGGAAAGCACCTTTCCCTGAAACAAATACCGAACTTATAGGATTAAACCACAGAAGCCAAGCATTCATTTACCAAATTATCATTCAGAAAATCTTAGGAGTTCAATTCAGAGACTTGAACACTTTCATTCTATATTCAAAATATACTGACCCGACAGCAAATCTTCGTTTATCTGCACCATTTATGGCAGCAATAAAGGAAATAATGAATATTCGCAATTTAATAGTTGCTAATGAAAGAAGTATTGCAAGCGATAACACCGAAACCCAAACGAGAAATATTGTCAATAGCATTTCGCCCGCAACGCTGATAACAAATAATAATATAAAACAAAATTTCCTAGACAATTATATAATTCCTCAGATAAATCATTTCAAGTCGTTTTTTCAAAAGGCAAGCGAACTTGAGCTTGAATACTTTCATAGTTTCTACTCTTTTGTAACAAAAGAGCATTACATTTCAAAAGCAGGCGACACAGAATACGACAGCACAAAAGGCATTTCTTCGCTTTGGCTCTCTTCGGCAGAAGAAAAATTTGAATCAGGTGAAATACTTACAGATTTATCCATTTCTGAAAATCTAACCGAAACGGAGTTACCTACTATTAAACTAAAAATACCAACTTACGTCCACGATTTTCTTCCGAATTTTAGACAAGGCGACATTGTAATTTTGTATGAAAGAAACAACCCAAAAGACAATGTAACGAACAAACAAATTTTCAAAGGATCAATACAAGAACTAACACCAACAGAAATTACAATCCGTATTCGTTACAAGCAACGTAATCAATCTGTTTTACCACAAAACAGCAAGTATGCGGTTGAACATGACTTTTTAGATTCGGCTTACAATTCTATGTATCGTGGATTGTATGCTTTTTTACAAGCTAATCAAGACCGAAAAGATTTGCTGTTAAATCAACGAGCACTTGCACAAGACGAGTCCATCTATTTGGAAAATGTATATGATACACAGGAAATTCAACAAATCATCTACAAAGCCAAAATCGCCAAAGATTATTTTTTATTGATTGGTCCTCCAGGAACTGGTAAAACCTCGCTTGCCTTAAAATCAATGGTTGAAGAATTTTATTGTGAGCCAAACACCAATCTCCTTTTGTTATCTTATACAAATCGTGCCGTTGATGAAATATGTGACGCATTGGATAACTTAAGAGGCAATCCTTCATATATCAGAGTTGGTTCTGAATTATCCTGTGAACCTAAGCACAGAAAAAGATTGCTTGAAAAAGTAATTGAACATTGTGAAAGCAGAAATGAAGTAAAAGCAAAAATTCAAGAACACAGAATATTTGTCGGAACAGTTTCTTCACTATCCAGTAAAACAGAACTTTTTAAACTCAAACATTTTCAAGTTGCAATAATTGATGAAGCCTCACAAATTTTAGAGCCAAGTCTTGTCGGAATTTTGTCGGCAAAAAATGCAAATGGGGGGAATGCCATTGATAAATTCGTTCTAATTGGCGACCATAAACAATTACCTGCAGTAGTTTTACAAAATAAAGAATCATCAAAAGTAACAAGCGTATCTTTAAATCAAATTGGCTTATCGGATAGAAAAAATTCGCTTTTTGAGCGACTTTACAATTTACACAAAGCCGACAAAAAATCTGTGGTTTGGGGAATGTTGCACAAACAAGGAAGAATGCATCCCGACATTGCTTTGTTTCCTAACTATTCTTTCTATAATAGCCAACTTGAAGTCGTTCCGACAATTCATCAAAGATCACATTTGGAATACAAAAGTTATGAAATTGAAAATCCGATTCATAAACTAATTGCTACAAAACGAATTGCTTTTATACCTTCGGAAAAACACAAAGGGGACAATACCAATAAAACAAATACTTACGAAGCAAAAATCGCCAAAGAACTTGTAAAGCAAATATTTGATTTATACAAAATAAACAATCTTGATTTTTCGACAGAGGAAACAATCGGAATTATTACACCTTATAGAAGTCAGATTGCTTTGATAAAAAGAGAAATTCACGATTTGAACATTCCTGAACTTAACGCCATTTCTGTTGATACAGTAGAACGTTTTCAAGGTTCACAACGAGATATTATCATTTACTCATTTAGCATTAACCAATTTTATCAATTAGATTTTCTAGCCAATAATATTGAAGACGAAGGACAGATTATTGATAGAAAATTGAATGTTGCCATTACAAGGGCAAAAAAACAACTTTTTGTAATTGGCAATTCATCAATCCTTTCAAATAATCTTACTTACTATCGTTTTATAGAGTTCATTCGTTCAAAATCGGGTTACATAAATGAACGTCCGGAAGATTTTTTAAAAGCAAAATTTACAATTGAAGAACCTGAAACAAAAATTGAAATCGGAAAAAACATTTATGAACCAGAACAAAGTTTTATTTCTGTATTTGATAATGTAGTAATTCAACAAATAAAAGCAGACACAAGAACACAATATCCGCATATTCTTTATGGTTATACAAGCGATTACATACGAAATAATATAATTGAATATGGTAGAACCAATTTTGACCAAGCCACATTAGAACACAGTTCGGCAGATAAAGTAAACTTGTATTGCTTCTACAATATGCGGAAGCATTATTTTAGTTCAGTTGCAATTTTCAAGAGTTTTCAAGACTATTTCAAAACGACTTTCACGAACACCAACAACCGAATTACATTTATTGACTTTGGTTGTGGCCCATTAACTTCGGGATTGGCATTTCAGCAATGCTTCGTTTCTGTTCCTAATTTTCATTTTGATTATGTGGGAATTGATATTTCAATTGCAATGTTGAACAAAGCAAAAGAGTTTTCAGAATCAGGATTGTTCAGCCGAGATACAAAATTTCAATTTGCGAAATATCTAAATGACATATCAGAAAAATATTGGGAAAGTGTTCTTACACTTTCAAACACTGTTATTCTAAACTTCTCATACATATTTGGCAACCTTACCAAAGATGACACAGAAAAACTTGCTTTAAGAATTAACGCACTGCTTAACAAATTTCCGTTGAATAAATTCGTTTTGGTATTTCAAAATTCATCAGTGGAAAAACGAAACAGAAGTTACATAATTTTCAAAAAGTTAGTTCCACGCTTACAAAGTATAACCGAATATCCAAAAACGGAAAAATTAATATACAGAAATTCTGTTATGAGTAACTTTGACAAATCAGAAGAAGTTTTCTATGAACTATTGAGCAACTAAAGAATGATACAGGATTTATTTGGATATAGCAAAACAAACCAAGAAGTTACGTTGGAAAATGCCCGAAAAATATGCGGTCTCAAAATTTATTTTGACTTTATTAATCAAAATGAAGAAAAAGAATTATTGAACAATATTGACAAATCAATTTGGCTTACCGACTTAAAAAGACGAGTTCAACATTACGGATACAAATATGACTACAAAGCAAGACGAATAGACCAATCTTTTTTTATTGGCGAAATTCCAACGTGGATGGTGTTTTTATCAAATCGTTTACAACAGCAAAAAATAATTGACTTTGTTCCTGACCAAGCAATAGTAAATGAATACATAGACGACCAGGGAATTGCTGCACACATTGATTGCGAACCTTGTTTTGGTGACACAATTATTTCAATTTCATTGGGCGGACAATGCGTAATTAATTTTCAGAAAGAGCAGACAAGCACAGAGCAAGACAAAATTCCCTTACTCATTCAACCGATGACTTTAATTGTAATGACTGGAGAATCAAGGTTTAGTTGGTATCACGGAATAGTAGGACGTAAATCAGACAAGTTTAACGGAAAGACACATAAAAGACAAAGACGAATTTCAATAACATTTAGAAAAGTAATCATAGACGACAAATAGCCATGGTTTTTGTTGGCACATTTGCAAAACCGCACAATCCAACGCTAAGTTCAAGTTTTGCAAAAGAGCCACCAAGCCAAGGCGCCACGACAGACCAAATGAATAGTCATATAAAGTACAGATAAGACGGGCAGCCGCTAACAGCGGTTTGTAGAAATGGCGGCAATCTTTGGTTATTCGAAACTTTTCTTTTAATTTACTTCACATATCGCAGACATGTAAACAGGTTCTAAACGCCACTGCTTCAAGCTGCGGAATGTTAGCTATAATTTTATGACAAACCCACAAGACGATAGAATTACACAAATGCGTAAGCAAGTATATCAAAATGACAAGAGTAATTTTGACGATATTTGTTTTACACTTTTTGCTTGCCCGTTATGCGGTAAAGAAAATATCGACTTAACATTACTTCCTATTGTTGACAAAGAAGACGTTGATAGTAGGACTCTAAAATCTACACAAGAAAACATTTTAGCAAGAATTCTTGACGCAGAATTTGACTTCTTACACGAAAAAGGCAACTGTGTCTGCGGACAAAACAATTTAGTAGAATTAAGGAGAGTTATTTATTGTTATAATCAAAGGGAGATTGATTACCATAATTACATTGACTATCCATTTGAAACTGTTCAAACATATAAAATCAATCTTGCAAGCAAGAATAAAAATCTACTATTTTTTGACACCGAAACAACAGGACTCCCAAAAAATTGGAAAGCTTCTTACAAGGACACAAATAATTGGCCAAGACTTGTGCAAATAGCTTGGATAGTTTCTGATGAGTTGGGAAATATAGTTAGTAGAAATTCATTCATAGTAAAACCTGAAAATTTTATAATTCCGAAAGAAGCCTCGGACATTCATAGAATAACTACAGAAAAGGCTATAAAAAATGGCGAAGATATTAGAGCTGTTTTAAGGCTATTTAATGACGACATTTCACAATCAGAATATATCGTTGCTCATAACATAAGTTACGATATTAATGTTGTAGCATCCGAACTATTTAGGCAGAAGATTGATTCTGCAATTTTTGATAAAGAACAAATATGTACAATGGAGAAGACTACAAATTACTGTGCAATTTCAGGTCCTTATGGTTATAGATGGCCCAAGCTTTCAGAACTACATTACAAACTATTTAATTCATCTTTTTCAGAGGCTCACGATGCATCTGTTGATATTGACATTACTTTTAAATGCTTTTCTGAACTAATTAAAAAACAAATCATAAAACTTCATTAAAATGGAAAGTAAACTTGAATTCATTATTAACGCCATAATAAAAGTTTCGAAAACGGATAGAATGGAAGGTCTAGAAGACAGCAAGGTGGTTACAATAAAAGGAACGAAAAAAGGGTTCTTAAAAAATGAAGAAATTCAAATTTTGATTAAACGCTCAATATTTGACCCAACTGATGCCGCTTTTGTTACAGCAATAATTAATGGCAAAAGCGAATCAGAAGATATTGCAAAGGAAATTGTTTATGACATTTTAAAAAGAACAGAAATGTTAGACAATAAATTGGAATTAAAACTTGATATTGTTCTTAATAACAGAACTCTGCGCTTTGAGGGGGGGCGTTTAATTATTGATTAATCAAAATAAATCCTTTAAAAAAAATCGAAAGCAAAGAACGCTACATTTTTATTGTACTAATGACGCTGCCTAATTTCTTAAAAGTGAAGAAACAAAAATAATTATTAAAAATCACCTCCCTGACAAAAAATTCCTTTTTAAAAGTACAAGTATATGAAACTTGCACTTATATCAGAATAAAGTTTTATTTATATTTCTCTCCGAGCTTTAATTTAATTTTCCCATGCACATCGACCTCCACATCGAACTTTCATCACTAATTGAATTCTATAATGAAGAAAAATCGGCGGGCAGTGAGGTGCTGTTCTCGCCTAATGAAATTTTAGAGGCGGCTAAAACCGTAGTGCTTTTTGAAGAGAAGTCTCCCTTTTTTACATACGATCCGGCAAACCCCAATAAGTATTATGAAAAATATGTTAAGGGGGCATCCGAAAAGGACCTGACTTTAGTTCCTGATTTTTTTCAACATCCTAATGACTTCTATGACCTCCGCAGCTACTTGCTGAAGCCCTTTTTCTAAAAAATATTCATCTGTGCTCATCTGTCAAGCGTTTCAGCAAAAAATAAAAAAGTTCAACCTGGCAGGTACCCGACGTTGCGATTTCGAAGCGCTTCACTATTAAACAAGCACAAAATTTGAAAGTAACACAAAGCTTGATTTAACTACTGAACCGCCACTTTTGGGTAGATACTGTTATATGAAGCGCCTTTCATCTTAATGGTCTGGTGATTAATTTGGCATCTGGCATTACAGGATTTACTTTGCTCGGATTCCAAACCAACATACTTTCAGCATTATTATCACTGTGCCATAGTATTATACTTAATTGTCTGTTTTGTTTATGACTGTGACTCCATGCATCTCCAGTTAAAACTATTGGTTGATGTCCATTTCGTTGAACTGGATAAAAATGCCATGGCATTTCGACAATAAGTTCATTAGTATATTTAAGCAAAGCGACTATTTCTTCTACTAAATGTGAAGTTTCTCCAATTGGCGGATCATGGCTTAAATCGTTAAACTTATTTCTTAAGCCATTCAAGCTTTGAATGAAATTGGTTGAAGCTTCCTTCTTGTCTGGTAAAGCTTCATTTAGTAAAGCACTAAGTATAAAAATTGCACTTCCAATTGTTAGATTACTAATTTCATGATTCCAACCTCTTTTCTGTGATTTATATTCTGGATATTTAGTAATTACCAAATCTGATAGTTCATTACCGGTATATCCTATTATTGAAGATAATGTATCTACCAAATCCTTGCAGTAATTTTCGCATATAATCCGGATATCATTTCCTGTTAATGATTTATTAATTGACACGCTTCCTTCGTTTTCTATAATACAATCTGCTAGCTTATTTTTAACACTAAACTTTTCAGGCGGCCATCCAAACACTACCAACAACTTTTCAACTATTTGACTATGAGTATAATCTAAAGTTTCTCCCTGCTGATAATTTCTCAATATTGTTTTGATTTCACCTGAACGTAATAATTCTTCAAGAAGCATTTTAGTTGCATTTCTTGAGGAAAGATTAATATCCGACTTTGAAATATAATGAACATAATCCGTGAAAAGACTGCCATTAATAAGAATATCGTCATTAATAGAACCATTGTTTACTTGTTTAGAAAATTCCGGGAATCTTTCTTTTAAATAGGTCGTTATATCAAAATTTGCAATTTGTATTCCTTCAATTAATATTTTCCATCCAATCATTCGTGGAGGATCCCATGAAACTGATTTTGAATGTATTGAATTTAATATTGTTTGCTTTTCAAGATTAAGTAAAAAAGAGGGTCCATGCTCCAAATGTGATTCCAAAACCTCCTGTAAGGCTTTGTGATATAACAATCGTTTTCCCTCAACTTCTCTTTGCCATTCTGTTAACTCTGAATTATAACTATTTTCAATATTTTCAACTCTAAGTTCGAGTTCTCCAATAAGTGATTGAAATTTTAGTTTTAAATCTTGAACAATATTATTAATATGTTTAATTTTATTTATGTAAATATCTTTTGACCACAAGACAAACAATTCTTTTGGTCTATCCTCTTCATTTAATTTCAATAGTATACTTGCAGTCTTTTTTATTTGGTCGTTCGTCTCAGATTTAAAAAGATTGTTTGTTTTTGAGTTATGTTGTGTAATAAATCTTATTAATGTGGAGTCCAACTCATTTTCATTAATGTCTTTAGATGTCTTAAGTATCAATAGAGACAAAAGGAATTTATTATCTGCAGCCCCTATTAATTGATCTATTTCTTGAGAAATCTCTTTAAAAGCACTTTCTTTTCTAATTTTTTTTAATATCTCAAAATAAAAGGTATTTAAATGTTCGACGCTAAGCTCTTTTAATAATAATTCTAATACATTATATAATTCAACACAATATTTTTTTTTCTTTATCAGAATTTCTACATCTTCTTTAACAGGTCTATCCTTTTTTAAAGCATTCCATGCTTTAAAAGCATATGATGCATTATTAAATACTGAATTCACTTTGGGATCTATTGCGGCTTCAAGTAGTCTTTCAAGATCATAATGATTTTTAAGTGAAATGAGAACTCCCCACCCTGGTTGCGGATATGAACCAGAAAGGATAAGAATTTGGTTTTTTTTCTCTTTATCAGATAGATATTCATCATCATAAATTGTATGAATACCAGAAGGTAGCAAATCAGATAATCTACCAGTGAGATCAGATAAGTCAGACATTTGCCTTGAATCAGCATCAGTATCCAATCTATCTGAATTCTTTACTAGCATAAGCCCTAATTCATTGCATTTGCTTTTCCATCTAGTAAATTGATGCCATAGTTTTTTTAATTTAAAAGAATCCCATTGGCCAACTGGTATAACCCAAAAAAGTGATGGTATAACTTTTCCAGGTGTGCTAATTCTATTTAATTCCGCCAATGAATAAGTCTCAATTTCATATCCCATTTTGTGTCGTTTTAATTAGGTCGCTCTTTGGCATTTCATATAATTCACAAATAAGCGAAAGTTCTATACTTATATTTCCCCTATTAAACTTTGCATAGCAAAATAAACGAAGTTTTTAGATTTCGGTTGTTGTTCTAGCTTTTATAACTCATCTTAAATTTATTTTCCCTGAACTGCTTCGAAATGATATTGCTATATTCCACTGCGGCAATTACTCCGAATACTATACATAATATAGCGGTCCCCCATGTTGATTTGTTATTTTCCGCAAGGTTTTTGGTCTGCACAAGCGCACTTAATCGTTTGAATTCCAGCGACTTAAGATTTATAAATGAGAAGTTGTCTTTTATTGTCTTTATGTGAAATTGAAAGATTAATACTCTGCTGTATTGCCTTGGCCGAAATGAGGGCAGACGATAACCTTTGCCGGCTTCTGTGAGCTTCTGCCCGCTTCTGCCAGTCTCTGCTTACTGCCGGCAATCGGATTTGACGAAAAAGGCTACCGAACTAAATACGGAACTTTTTGAGAATGCATTACAGCTTCCAGCTTGGACTGAGCAGGGCCTGATTAATCAGTATCGAATTGGTGGACGGGTCTTCTATCTATTCTCCGAGATTGTTGAGAAGGCGAAGACCTTGAAGAAGTATAAAGTATAGGTACTGCTAATAACCCCCATTATTTATACAACGAATGTACTATTTCAAAAAGGCGTCCAAATCGCTGAATATTTTCAAAAGTTTCATCACCCAAGTGAGATAAAATTATACTTGGTAAACCTTCTGGTTTAACGGAGATGGAATCAAATAGCTCTGAATATTTATATAGCCAGTCTGTAACAGAGGTAAGTGTTTTGAATTCCTCTATCGCTGTCTCACACATAGCCTCTTTTATTTGGTAGTCCATTCTATTGTTCAATATTTTGATTATTTCGGCGCTTTACATATTCTTTTAAAAAATTGATTAGTATTATAGTAATCTTGTGTTTCTTTCAGCGGATTGCAAAAGTGAATTTTGTGCGTGTGCATATTATACTTTTTCAATTTCTAAAATCATATTCAAAAATGATGTCGATTGTAGAAAGTAGTTAGGGTTCTCTTCTAGTTTTTCTTTTATAAGAATTAGGCCTCCATTGGTGTAAGATTCCATTGTTTTAATCAATAATTTTACCGCATCATCTTCGTCCAATTCTCCTTTTTCTAGGGCTACAAGGTCTATATCTGTTTTTGCTAAAATAGCAATAAACATATTTTCTTGTAAGTTCGTAAAGTCTTTACGACCAAAAACATTTGTCTTGCTGCCCCAAGTTTTAATTGACATATTAAAATCTACTCTTTTCGAACTTTCGGGTATTGGACTCATTTCATTCTTATATAATCCAAAAAAGAATGCATAAATATATAGCTCATAATTTGTAGAGAATTGTTTACCTCTATTCTCTCTAGATTGTTCAGAGCCTCCTCCTTTCCTTGTTAACTTGTCAAATAACAATTCCCTAAATTGGAGATCATATTTTGGGATTTTCTCTTTCCAGATGTCTAATAAATTTTTCATTTTACAATGGGTTTACTTCAGTGTTTATGGTTGATAATTCATTTTTATCAAAAGGTCTTTCCAATTTTAACCAATAAGCCTTTTTACGTTTTATGGAGTTGAAATCATCTTTTATAAAATAATCTTTAATTGATCCATCGTGGTTTTTAATCGAACCGATAAAATCCTTGAGGAGTATTATTTTCTGACTTGATGTTTCGTAAATAAGGTTTAAAAAATCACCTGTTTTAGTTTCTCCAAAAGAAGATGTAGGTGCATCAAAGATCATTGGATAAGTTTCATCCCTAACTTCGTTTGCAAGTTCAGAAATTGCAAGTAGAATAGAAATATTCATTGAAGTTCTTACTGCTGTACCAGGAATAAAATATCTGCCTCCAGATTCAAAGAGTGACACATCAATTTTCATTTTATCCCCACCAATTCTCTTTTTAGAAAACTTAATCTGACCAGTAAATGCTTCAACATTAATTTTGTTCAAATATTTATTTGACTTACTTTCAAGCCTATTGATAAATTCGTCAAATTTCTTTTCCTTGGTTTCAATGAATATTTCTTCGATATGTCTAAGAATATCTCTAGTTTTTAATAAAAACGAACTTGCAGAATTTAGATCAATTTTATCTTTCTCATCTTGCTTTACTTTGATCTTATTCAGTATATCTTGAAATTTAGTGTTAAGATTATAATAATCTTCAATTATTGATTTTAAGTCGTCTTGCCAATGAGTATAATTCTTAAAAACATTTAATAATTTTGATTCATCGGAAATTTTTGAGTCGCCTAAGATTTTCTTTCTCTCATCTTTTGCTTTTTCCAAAAGTTCTTCAAGCTCTTGCTTTTCTTTTTCTCTTTCACTTATTAACTCAAATTTATCCTTAACATCAGTACGGATTAGTCTTAAATTTTTAAGATTGTCTTCGTGACTAATACTTAAATTTTCAAGTCTATTTGTATAATCAAACTTAAATAGTGGTTCATCCTGTTCATTTTTACTTTCTTCGAGTGCTTGGCTTTCTAAATAAGCATTAAGTCTAGCCATCATAAAGTTATATGCCTTTACTTCTTCCTCATTTCCGCTAGGGTTAGCAGATCTGTTGCAGACTTTACAAATATTTTCACTTAGCATTTCCTCCATTATTGCTTTTGAAGGTATGTTGTCAGGTAGTGGAATTGCATTATTGAGCAGTTCTGCTTTTGCTTTTTTCTCACCTTCTTTTATTCCTTTTTGTCTATCAAATTCAGATTGTAATTCACGCCTCTTTTTACTGTGAGATGCAATTTTATCCGAAAACTCCTTTTGCAATTGCTCAAAGTTTACTAGAATCCAGTTTTCATCAAAAAGAGATGTTGTGAAATTATAGTCTATTATTCTGTTTGCTATTGAAATTTTATTTTCAATATTTTCAATTCGTTCGTTTATTATTTCTAAATCTTTCGCATTATCAACGAACTTCTCAGCTTCTTTTATGTTCTTTTCTAATTTTGCTTTTTCTTCTTCAGTGCTATTAAGATGAACTTTCAATCTTTCTTTTTCTCTATGAAGATTGGCTATTTCACTCTCTAATAAATTATAATCTCTTTGTTTGTCTTGATTTTGCTTTGTTGATTGCTGAACTGCTCTTTCAGCTTTTTCTCTTAAAAAGACACCCTTTTCAGTATATTTTTCATAATGTCTTGCATCAGAAAACAGGTTTATTAAATTGGCTAGAGCTTCATCATTATCAAATATGTTCAACTCGGTTTCTCCTTTAAACATTGAATACTTTCTTATTTGATAAGGAAAAATTCTGTCAAGTAGGTTTTGTGCATTCTTTGGGATTCTCTCTCCTGTGGAATTATCTGTTTCTTCTCCTTCGAATAAAACATTTGAAGTATCAATTTCATTAGTTGTTTTTTTGGTTACCGTAAAGCTTCTTGATATTTTAGATTCAGTCTCATATTGTTCTACAGTCATCGATACGCTTACTCCAAAACTATCTCCTAAACTAATTTCATTTAGTTTTTTGGCTGAAATCAGATTAACTATATCAACTGACTTACCATTAAACAACCACTCAACAGCTTCAAAAAACTTAGTCTTACCCTCATTGTTCTCTCCTAAGATAATATTA
>Ga0315902_10004274_pt1 | contig 20745 bp, 13 predicted proteins | sample LakEriMetagenome_9_FD_203523 | JGI IMG/M metagenome (GOLD analysis project Ga0315902, IMG submission 203523) | Freshwater fungal communities from buoy surface, Lake Erie, Ohio, United States - Buoy 12 MA117 | ecosystem: Environmental > Aquatic > Freshwater > Lake > Lake biofilm | place: USA... | reverse complement strand
CTCTCAGATCAAGAATAAGAGAAACTGCTCCTTTTTCCTTAAGATTTAATACGGCTGCCTTAACTTCTGAGGCAGATTCAGCCCCGAACTCGTCCAGGCTGATGTAGCCCGTTTGCTTATTGACCAAGCCTGTATATGAAACGGTTTTGATCTGAATTTTTTCTCTCCTGATTACAAGATCCTCAGCCCCGGCAGCCCCACTTTTCCTGATTTGTAAACGGACAGAATTTCCTGCCTGTCCTTTCATCAGTTTTTCAGCTTCCTCCTGATTCAAAGCCTTAAGCGTGATTCCATCAATACTCAGAATTTCATCTCCGGGTCGAAGGGATGTTCGGGCTGCCGGAGAACCTTCACTGATTTCGGTTATTCTTGTGCGATTATTGAAGCGGCGGGTAGTGATCCCAATGCCGGCATACTGACCGGTTCTCATCGTGCGGATATCCTCTACCATATCCTCAGAAAAGAAGTTGGTGTATGGATCCAGCTCATCAAGCATTTTATCCATCCCTTTCTTTGCAACCTGATTTGGATTCAGTTCATCAACATATTGCTCATTCAGAATCCTGAACATCGCAGAAAAGAGTTCCAGATTTTTTGCAATTGAAAATAACCGGTCGGTACCTGCAATGAATCCGGAAAGAATCGCACCAGAAATAATGATGCCGGCAATAAAAAGTATCCGGGTTTTCAAATTTTCTTTAAAAAATGTAGCCGCAAGTTAGAGAAACCAAACTTCAATTTTAAGGATACAAAATTGTTTATCTTCGCTTTCCAACGATCTGATCAAAAACGCTTTTTTGCTATGAAACTCTTAATAACATCGGTGTTAATTATCGTTTTGTTTATTTCCTGTGACAATGGGGCGGGTAAGCTGAAGACCTCCTCAAGCGGAGGATACGATTATTCCTTCGTTGGCGATGATCCTCTGAATGTGCGGATTTACAGATTAAAAAATGGTTTAACAGTCTATCTCAGCCGTTACGAAGCTGAGCCCCGGATCATGACAAATATCGCAGTTCGCGCAGGTGGAAAAAATGATCCTTCGCATGCTACCGGATTGGCTCATTATCTGGAGCACATCATGTTTAAGGGGACTTCTGATTTTGGCACCCTTGACTGGGAAAAGGAAAAACCATTACTGGATAGCATTGAAAACCTTTATGAGTCTTACAGGAAAATTTCAGACTCCTCTCAGCGGGTAGCATTTTACAAAACGATTGACAAAGTTTCTTCCGTTGCTTCCACTTTTGCTCTTGCAAATGAATATGATAAGATCGTTGCAGGTATCGGAGCCGGTGGAACCAATGCATATACCACTGAAGACCGGACCGTTTACCTGAATAATATCCCTTCCAATCAGGTTGAAAACTGGGTAAAGATTGAAGCAAACAGATTCAGTAAAATTGTTCCGAGGTTGTTTCATACCGAGCTGGAAGCAGTGTATGAAGAAAAAAACCGGAGTCTGGATAATGATTACTGGAAAACCTATGAGGCAAAAAATAGGGTGCTTTTTCCTGCACACCCTTATGGTACTCAAACTGTCATCGGAACCATTGATCATCTGAAGAATCCATCCATCAGGGAAATCAAAAAATATTTTGATACATATTATCGCCCTGACAATGTAGCTATTTGTATGAGCGGGGACCTTGACTTTGACAAGACCATTTCTCTGATTGATAAATATTTTGGCAGTTGGGCTCCTAATGGTAATTTACCTGTGCCCGCACATCAGGATCAACCCGAAATAACAAGTCCGGTAATCGCGGAAGTTATCGGACCGGATGCCGAATGGATTGAAATCGCGTTTCGGTTTAAGGGCAGAAATTCAGTTGACTACCCCCTTTTGTTACTCACAGATCTTCTGCTTTCAAATTCCCAGGCCGGTCTTATTGACATTAATCTGAAACAGGAGCAAAAGGTCCTTGAGCCCATTAGCTACGTCTCGGCTATGAATGATTACAGCGTACATACTTTTACTGCGCGCCCGCGGGCGGGACAATCTCTGGATGAAGTAAAAGATCTGCTGCTTGGGCAAATTCAGAAACTGAAAGAAGGTGAGTTTGAGGACTGGATGATTCCTGCAATTATAAATGACCTCAAAAAATCAAACCTGAGGGGTTCAGAAAATAATTTTTCACGTGCCGATCAGATGGTTATGGCCTACACCAATGATATACCATGGGATCAAATGGTCAATTTTAATGAGAATCTTAAATCCATCACCCGGGAAGATCTTATACGTTTCGTCAGCGATAATTATAAAGATAACTATGCGCTCATTTATAAAAGGACCGGAAAAGATGCGGCATTGGAAAAAATCAATAAGCCTGCCATTACTCCTGTGGCTTTGAATAAAGAAGAGAAATCACCTTTTCATCTGCAAATACTGGAATCCCGGGTTGAACCAATTCAGCCTGTGTTTCTTGATTTTGAAAAGGACCTTGTGCAATCAACAATGAAGTCAGACATCAGGGTCATAAGTACGCCAAACAAGGATAATGAACTTTTCAGCCTGTACTATCTCACTGATGCGGGCACTGATCTTGATCCCCTTTCTGCTATAGCGGTTGATTATCTTCAGTATATCGGAACCTCCAAAATGAGTGCTGTAGATATCAAAAAAGAATTTTACAAATTGGGTTGCAGCTTTGGAGTAACGACAACTGGTGATCAGACCTACGTCTATTTATCCGGTCTTAGTGAAAACATGACAGCAGCCATTGAATTATTTGAAAGCCTTCTCGCCGATCCGAAAGAAGATGACCGGGCTCTAACAAAAATGATTGACGGAATTTTAAAGCAACGGGATGATGTAAAAAAAGAAAAATTTTCAATTTTATGGGGCGGCTTGTTGAATTATGGTTTGTACGGATCTGAGTCTTCCTTCCGCAACCGGCTTAGTAATGATGAACTTGCCCGCTTAAAGGCTTCGGACCTTACGAAAATTATCAGGAAGTTTAATTCAGTACAACATCGTGTTCTTTACTATGGTCCAATGGATGCTGGTCAGCTTGTTAGTGTCCTTAATGAAAAACACCGCGTACCTGAATCACTTTTGCCGACTCCGGAGCCAAAAGCTTTCAAGATGATGGATTCCGATAAGCCGGGAGTTTACTGGACTCACTACGACATGGTACAGGCAGAGATAATCTTTGTTTCAAAAGGTCAACCATATGATGCTTCCGTAACCGCCGAAGTCAAAATGTTCAACGAGTATTATGGAGGAAACATGAGTTCACCTGTTTTTCAGGAATTAAGGGAGCGCCGTGGCCTTGCATATGCAGCTTCCGCCGGCTACAATCAGGCCTACCGTAAAAGTGATAATGATTACATGTTTGCTTACATCGGAACTCAGGCTGATAAACAAGAGGAATCCATGAAAGCCATGATGGAATTGATGCAGAATTTTCCAAGATCAGAGAGCGGATTCAATATTGCCAGAAACTCTCTGATCAGCCAGATGTCCACACAGCGAATTATCAGAGAAAGTATTTTATTCAGTTATGAGGACGCGGGTAAACTTGGATTAAAGGAGGATATCCGACGACAGGTATATGATGCAATCCAGGGGCTTACCATTGAGGATATTGCATCTTTTCATAACCGCATGGTCACCAACAAGAACTTCAATATTGTTGTTATCGGCGACCGGAATCGACTGAATCTTCGCGCCTTATCACAATACGGAACACTTCAGGAATTAACAACAGATGAATTATTTGGATTTAACAAATCAGTCAGGAAATAACCCGCCGAATCTGAATATTTTGTCAATATAATTTTATCCGGTGTCCGGTTTTCTTCAACAATTTTCCAAAAGATTAACCAATCTGTCATCGGCAAACCGGATGCTTTATCTGCCTCGTTTGTCAACAGGAAGGCATGAGGACTTTGCACGGCTTGGATTTCTTGAGGGCGTTTCTGCCTATAATAATCTTTCAAGGCTGTTGAAGTCTCAACCCGTCAGAATTTGCCCGGTTCATGATGCAAGAATGCATGCTGCGAATGAGGCCGCCGGGAGACTTAAAAAACTTTCACGAAACATACTTTCCATTCTGCAGGAAACAGGGACTATGGACTTGCACCTGGCCTGGCTTTTTGTTCATGGAAAATTTGTAAACGGCACATTAGTCAGGGCTCCTCTGATGCTTATACCGGTTGAACTTAAAATTGACTCCGGCCATTGGATACTTTCTATGCAGCCGGAAGCTACGCCGGTACTGAACAAGTCGTTTCTATATGCTTATGCATACCATCAGGCCGGAAAAAATATTTCAGATATACCCGAGGAAGACTCCGCTGATTTTGATTCCCTGCAGGATCTGAAAGTTTACATCACAGATTATTTTAAGGCTGCAGGCATAGAATTGAATTTCCGATCCGAATTTTTTGAAGAAAAAATAGTTGAGTTTCCGGACCTTAAGAAAAAAGATATCGATGATAATTTTGAGAATGGAATTCTGAAGGTTGTTCAGGAATCTGTTCTTGGAATTTTTCCGCAATCTGACACATTTCTTGATCCGGACTACAGAACACTGATCAGTTCAGGAAAATATGGTACGGCTGAAGAATTCTTTGGCTTTTCCGATAGCCATTCTGATAGTGCTGAACCCGCGGAAAGTCGGATCATTTCAGCCTTCACAGCCGACCCTTGGCAGGAACGTGCAATGCGTGAAATTAAAAAAGGCAAATCGGTTGTGATTGAAGGTCCACCGGGAACCGGTAAGTCCCAGCTTATCTGCAACCTGATATCAGATTCAATCGCATCGGGAAAAACTGTCCTGGTCGTATCACAGAAGCGCGCTGCACTGGATGTGATCAGTGACCGGATGAGCACAGCAGGTTTTCAGCCATTTGTTTCTTCCGTATTTGATTTCAGGGCTGACCGCAGACGAATTTTTGCCCGGATTGCCGCTCAGATTGAACAACTGGAGGAATACAAAGCATCAAACAGAAGTATAGATGCGATTCAGACGGAACGAAAATATCAGACTGCTTCCAACAGAATTGATCAGATTATGGAGCAGCTGCAGGAATTCCGGACTGCCCTTTCTGAGGAGCAGCTGTGTGGCATGAGCGTTAAGGAGATGTATCTCCATGCTGATTTTTCGCAACCCGTGATATCATTACGGAATGAGCTTCACCTGCTGCGGATGGATCAGTCTGATGAGCTTGAAAGAAAAATTCATACACTGATCACACACAGACGGGTATTGAGTTTAAAGGCCCGGACATGGAATCTCAGAAAATCTTTTTCATCCCTTCAGGGTTCTGAGTTAAATGAGATTGCCTCGCTGATTGAATCATTTGAAATTGAGATAAAAAAAATTGGACTGCCAATTGAAGATGCCTTAGGTCTCACCACAGATTTTTCACAGTTAAAAATGCTTTCTGAGGATTATGATACGCTGCTAAGTATTCCTTCGCTGGTTGTCAGGGAAGAATTTGGATTCCTGCAGCGTATTGCAGAACATCCTTCAGGCGGCCCGAATGATTTGTGGCTTGCAAATTTACAGCGGTTGGTTGAGGGATGTTTTCAGGGTGAAGGTGTAGAAGATAATCTGGATGTAGATCAGCTTGGAATCGCGCAGCAGGCAATCAGCAGCGCACTGAAGGCTTATAAAAATATTTTCAGGCGGGTATACTGGAATCTGTTTTCAGCAGATAAATTTCTTGTTAGGAGATTGCTTGTCATGAATAATTTCTCTGGATTGCAGGGGCTTCAAATCCTGGAGCGGAAGCTTGACAACAGACTTAACCTGGAGCATCTTGTCTCTAAGCTACAGGAAAAAGACTGGACCTTCGGAATACCAAAGAGCCATCGAGCAGAGGATTTCAGAAAGTGGTTTGAGTCAACCAGGCGGGCACTGAGAATTGCTGAACAGGTTGAATCATCAAGAGTTCTCAAAAATTTTCTTGGAAGCTTTATGCTGGCCGGTGATGCCGGTAAATTCCTGGAATTCATTCAGCTGCTTTCTGAACAGACTGTACAATTCAGTGCGCTGCAACATAAGGCACTGCAATTTCTTTTGCCTGCCCAGCTTGAAGTTATTGCCGCGCGGCCTGATATTACCTTTCAGATGGTTTCTGAATTAAAAATTCATTTTGACCGTATTTGTGCTGCTGATCGCATTTCTGAAAGTCTTCAGGATTGGGAAAGGGATATTCTTGACAAGCTCTCCGAGGTCATCACGGATCATGATCCGGATGCTATGGTAAGTCTCCTGCACAACAGTATGCTGACCGGCTGGATTAATTACATGGAAGCGCGGTCGCCCGTCCTTCGGATCGTAAGTTCCGGAGCTCTGGAGTTGCTTGAACAGGAGTTACAAAGTCTTGAGATGCTCAGGAGAAAGCTTGGAATTTCGATGGCCTTAATGCGTGCCCGAGAGCGAATCACTGAAGAAGTTTCATATAACAGATTGAATAATCTTGTTACCTACCGCGACCTCCTGCATCAGGTTACCAAAAAGAGGAAAGTTTGGCCCCTGAGAAAACTTATTTCTGAATTCCGTGAAGAACTGTTCAGGGTAGTTCCATGCTGGCTTGCTTCACCGGAATCAGTCTCTGCTGTTTTTCCACTTGAAAGATTATTTGATCTGGTAATTTTTGATGAAGCCTCACAATGCTATCCCGAATGGGGTATACCTGCTATTGCCAGAGGGAAACAACTTGTAGTGGCAGGAGATCCTCAACAGCTGCGGCCCTCTGACTTTTACCGGATCAGATGGCAGGAGGAGGAAGAGACAACTCCTGACCTTGAGACGGAATCTCTTCTGGAACTGGTACAACTTCAGTTTCCTTCAGTCAGACTTCAGGCACATTACAGAAGTACTCATCCCGGTCTGATCGCCTTTTCAAACCGCCATTTTTATCAGAACAGACTTCTCACACTACCTGATCGTGATATTATGAATGGCGGTATATGTCCTTTTGATTACATCAATGTCAGAGGTGAGTGGGAAAACAATGTGAACCGTACGGAAGCTGAAAAAATTACTGCTTTGGTGTGGAAACATTTCTCTGAAAATCCTGAGAAATCTGCAGGTGTGATTACATTCAACAGACCGCAGCAGCAGCTTATATCAGATTTGATTGAGACCCGGTTCCAGGAAAACGGTACACCGATACCGCATAACCTTTTCATTAAAAACATTGAAAATGTTCAAGGCGATGAATGTGATGTGGTCATTTTTTCTGTAGGCTATGCGCCATCCTCAGGACGAAAGCTCATGCTGCAGTTCGGGAGCCTTAATGTGGAGGGTGGTATTAACAGACTGAATGTGGCGGTTACCCGTGCCCGTGAAAAAATGATCATAGTAACCAGTATTGAGCCGGAACAACTTGAGGTCAGCGGAGTAAAAAGTGAAGGCCCTCATATGCTCAGATCATGGCTTGAATTTGTGAAACAGTTTGCCGGTGCAAACTCACAGGAATGGTTTTCGCCTCCACGAGCTCATGAGTCCGGATGGTATTTAAGTGACCGCATAAGAAATGCAGAAAGGCTGAAAGACTGCGTCACCCCTGCGCCTTTTGCTTTCGCCGACCTTGTTACAAAAAAGGATGGTACATATCACAGAATTGTACTGACTGATGATGAGCGTTATCTGCAGTCGCCTTCACCTAAACTTCATCACTCTTTTTTACCTGCATTGTTGCGTTCAAAAAAATGGGATTGGGTGACCTGTTATTCCAGAAATTACTGGTTGGACCAGGAACAGCTTACCGATAAAATTTTGTTCAATGATTACAATCCTGAACAGCCGGGAGAATAAATGAGCGGCTTATATTCTATTGCCCGATTAATACTTCCCATTTTGTCTGCTCCTCTGAAAGAAAGGCATTTCTTTTTTTGATGAAGTACAGATGTTTATAATTCATTGGAAGAACAGGTTCTCCTGCTGAATTGACAACTCCGTAAAAATCCTTTTTGACAAGGTAGCGGTCGTTCATTGCAGGTTCAAAATATTGGTACCGTGGCTCAATCAGCAACCGGCCATCAGCTGAAACCAGCCCGAACATAGAACCGGCAGTGATGATAAATTTTTGAGCTCCTTCCTGCGGAATCATCCGGTCATAGACAGGCTGCAGCACTACTTTTCCCTGTTCATTTATTATACCCCATTTACCATCTTTTTTTATACGCGAAGTCCCGCCTGAAAAATCTGTAGTTTTTGAATAAAGAGGCTGGATGACAATTTTATCTTCACTATTAATGAACCCCCACTTTCCCAGTAATTTTATTGCTGCCTTTCCTTCACTGAAAGGCCTGATGGAATCGTATCGGTTTGCTATTCTGATCCGGTTTCTGGAGTCTTTAAATCCAAATTTTCCGTTTTCAAAAAATCCCTTCAGTCCTTCGCTCTCAGGAAACTCTGTTATTTCTATGGCCGTTTTTTGGTCAGTCTGCAATACAGCAACCGGTTTATCTTTAAGTTGTGTCGCCTCGTTATTTTCTGATTTTCTGATGCATGGACTCCCATCCGGGCGGATACACTTTTTTATGCCACCCGGAATATGTTCTTCTATTTCTCTCTTATCATTTAATTTAAGAGGGTAGGGGCTGGAATAAAGAATTTTGCCCTCGGTATCTTTCAGCTTTACATTGTTTGGAAGTTCAACAATGTACTGCTGTTCGCCGGCAATGGTAATCGTGCCGGTCTGTGGAGGTTCAATCCATTTTTGATTGAAATCCATCAATCCGTACTTACCAAGATAGCTGACATGGATGATGTTATCCCTTACGGTAATCAGTGAATCATATACAGCAGGAATTATTTCTCTGCCATCCGGATCGGTAAGGCCATAGCGTCCATATTTTCTGACATGGAAAAATTTTCCCGTTTTTTTTACTGATTCATAGGTCGATGACATCCATCCATCCGAAAGTGGCCTGCATATTTTGGTTTCCGATGTTCCATCATCATACCTTTTAACAACTACTGCAATACGGCCATCCCATTCAATTTTATCATATTCCGGCCGGATCAGCCATGTTCCATTTTCATCTGCAAGGCCGGTCCCGCTATTAATTTTTTTGACTTCAGGCTTTCCTGTAATTTTTCCTGATGGTTTGAATTCTTCAATGCCCGGTTCATTGAAATCCTGGGAGATGACTGCTGTAAATCCGTTTCGGTAAATCCGCATCATGCCGTCTGAAAAAGGCTTGATTGAATCAGCATCAATTCCGTCAATCGTTAGATTTTCTCCATTGAGTAAGACCCATTTGCTGAATCGTAGTACCTCTGTTTTTCCTTCTCCTGAAATTCTTATGGATTTGAAGACGGCATTTTGCGGATCAGTTTTTCCCATATCAATTATTCCGGCCGAAGGGCCTTGATAAAAAATCATTTTACCATTTTTCATAAGCGCAAGGCTGTCGGTCATGAATGAGGTTTTTCTGTTCCCATTAATATCAAATACAGCTTTTTGTCCCTTATCATTTTCAACGAGAAAAAACTCATTATGAACCGGTAAGATTGAACGCCACTCCCTTGAAATCACAGTTTTAAAACGAAGATCTGCAACGCCATACCGAAGATGATTTCCCTCTGAGGTGGCAAGGATTACCCTATCCCCGATAATTTTTAAATCATCAAATTCAAATGGAATCAAAGTTTTTCCGGTAAGTTCAATACAACCGGTTTTTACAATGCCATTTTCACGGTTAACGGAAGCCACCACCATACCTGAACCTGCATACACCAGAGACCGGAAGCCGGCCGGCACGATAATTTCTCCTTTAATTGAGATTATTCCCCATGACCCTTCTCTTTGAAATCCTATGAGTCCGTTTACAACTTCAAATTTTCCGTCTGACCAGCCAAGCCTTTCAAATTCAGGTGGTAACAGACGTGTGCCATTGTCGAGGTTGATTCCGGCTTTCCCCCCTGACATCAGGAGGATATATTTTTTCTGTGCTGAAGTTTCGTTGACAAAGCCTGCTGAGGTTAAAATGATGAACAGGATTTTCAGGAAACATCTATTCGGCGTCCGCAACAGATGAGAATAAAATTTTGTCATGATTGGATTATCCGGGTCATGATTTCCGATAAATCAACTTCCTGACCTGTATGTTTTATGAGGTTTAATCCATCCTCTTTTCTGAACCAGGTTAGTTGTCTCTTTGCATAATTTCTGGTGTGTTGCTTGATCAGGGAGATGGCTTCTTCACGGGAGAAGGCTCCATCCATATGGCTGAAAATTTCCTGATAACCGACTGTTCTCAGGGCTCTGTGGTTGCGGAAGTTGTAAAGACCTGCGGCTTCCTCAAACAGACCCTCAGAGACCATTTGGTCAACCCTGGAGTTGATTCGTTCATACAGAACGCCTACAGACAGACTTGTGCTGAATTTGATAATATCCCAGTTATGGTCAGGTGATTTTCCGGTCTGTAGGGATGATAGTTTTTTACCGCTTGCCCTGAAGACCTCCACACACCGGATCAGTCGCCGGTGGTTGTGCCGGTCAGCCTTTTCATACCATTCTGGATCAATTCGGTTGGCCTCATTCTGAAGCCATTCAAGGCCTTGCTGATTGTAATCATCCTGGACCTGATCTCGGGTTTCCTGCGGAATATCAGGTATCTCATCTATCCCATTAAGCAGCGCCCGGATGTAAAGCCCTGAACCGCCGCAAACAATGACATTTTGATATTCGCTAAACAGATTTTCAATACAGGTCCTTGCTTCTCTTGAATAAAGTGCTGCATCATATCCTTCCGTGATACTTTTATGGCCAACAAGATGATGCCGGACTTGCAGAAGTTCTTCCCGGGTAGGAGTGGCTGTCCCTATGCGCATTTCCCTGAAAACCTGCCTGGAGTCTGCCGAAACGATTTCAGTTCCAAGCTGCTGCGCAATGCGGATGGCAAGAGCCGTTTTTCCTGAACCGGTCGGACCGGTAATGACGACCAGCTTTTTTTTCATCAGATCACAAATTTACCTCACGTGCATAACTTTTAAAATTCTAAATTTGTGATTGGCCACGGCCGATTCAAATGCTTCATAAATGATTAAATACACCAATAACTTTCTGACCAAACTTGAGGATATGATTGCAGAGTCTGATTATACTCTGCGCTATGAACGTGGTCAGTTTAAATCGGGGTATTGTATACTCAGAGAGCAAAAAGTCATTATTGTCAATAAGTTTTATTCCATAGAGGGAAAAATCAATGCCATTCTGGATATTTTGAAAGGGCTGGAGATGGATCAATCAAAATTTTCAGAAAAAAGCAGGCAGCTTTATGATGACTTATTTGCTCCGGCTCAAAAATAGGCCGGACATAGTACGAATTTAAATTCAGCAGGGTGCAGGTAACCTTTCTCGGAACAGGAACATCCCAGGGTGTGCCCGTAATTGGGTGTGATTGTAATGTCTGTTCTTCCCTGGATTACCGGGATAAACGACTGCGTACATCCGTTTATATTCAAAACGGACCTGACAGATTTGTTATTGACACAGGTCCGGATTTCCGGCAGCAGATGTTAAGGGAGCGAATCAACAGGCTACATGCAGTTGTTTTCACCCACGCACATAAAGATCATACAGCAGGTCTTGATGATGTCCGGTCCTTTAATTTCCTGCAATCATCGGATATGCCTGTGTATGGACAACTTGAGGTGCTGCAGCAGATCCGTACAGAGTTTGCGTATGCGTTCGGAGAAAAAAAGTATCCCGGTATTCCACTGCTTTCACTTAAGGAGATTACGGATCAGCCATTTACCATTGGAGAGACAACGCTGGTGCCGCTTCCTGTAACGCACCTTCGCCTGCCCGTACTTGGTTTTCGAATAGGAAATTTTGCCTATATCACAGACGCTAATTTTATTCCTGAGTCAACTTATGAGCTGCTCCGTGGTGTGCGTGTGATGGTATTGAATGCCCTGCAGCGTGAGGTTCATGTCTCTCATTTCAACCTGGAACAGGCTGTAGAGGTTGCTCAAAAAATTGGTGCTGAACAAACCTGGTTTACTCATCTAAGCCATAGAATGGGGCTGCATACGCTCACGGAAAAAGAATTGCCCGGCGGTATCAGACTGGCATTTGACGGAATGACACTTCAACTGTAAAGTGCATAACAGCTATTTCTTTTTTAAGCATCTGGTCCCCCGCCTTTCAGCAGTATTGATCGGGTCACGGTTTATTTCCTGTTTTAGTCAGGAAAAAGATGAGCTGATTCTTGAGTTTAATGATAACACAAGGTCATTTTTTATCCGGGTAATTTTTTCGCCCATATTGTCGATCATGCTTTTTCCTGAAAGCTTCAGGCGCGCTCGTAAAAATTCAGCAGATATTTTTCAGGAAGCAATGATGGGTAAGGTCATAAGTTTGAGGCTTTTTGAAAATGAGCGGTCTTTCAGCATCAGCCTGGATAATCATCATGACCTTATTTTTAAAATGCATGGTGCCTCCGGTAATGTGATTCTTTCCTCCGGAACCCATCATTCATATTTCCGTAGCGCACTGAAATCTGAAAAACAGGAGGTTATTCATGTTCAGGATCGGGTGATTGACTGGTCACCAGATTATTTTCAGGCTCATACTGAAGACATTGAAAAGCATTATTTCACCTTCGGCAAGGAGATCTGGCAATGGCTTCATGACCGGGGCTATAATAAGTCACCGGATTTATCAAATCATGATTTGGTTCTCAATGCCCTTCAGGCAATGGGAAATCCTGATTTCTACAGTTGCCATGCCGATCATAAAATTTTATTCTCTCTGCTTCCTTTAGGTGAATCAAAGAAACTTTCATCTGATCCTGTTGAAGCAATTAACCATTATTATCAATTATTTATCCGCGATCATGCCTTCCTGTCCCTGAAGCAGGAATTAATACGAAGGCAGGAGTTCAGGATAAAAAACCTTCAGACTCAGATTTCAAAAAATGAGATGCGACTGAATTCCATCAGCGATGGAAGTGATTTTAAAGAATGGGCCGATATGATTATGGCGAATTTGCATCAGGTGTCCACCGGGGCCGATAAGCTGGTGTCAGAAAGTTTCTATATACCGGGCAAATTCCATGAGATCAGACTGAAACCTGATGTAAGTCCACAGAAAAATGCTGAAATCTATTACCGGAAATCCCGTAACAGGTTGCAGGAAATCAACAGGGTTAAAGGATGGATCAATGAGTCATCGGAGATACTTAAAACTGAAACAGAGCGATTAAAAAAAATCCAGGATACTTCTGAGATTTCTGCGCTCAAGGTATTTGAACCCATACTTGCCGAGGTCAGAGAAAAAAAAGAGCAGGCGAAAAGGCTCCCTTATATGGAGCATGAATATATGGGTTACCTGATTTTTGTGGGTCGTTCCTCTGCTGAGAATGATGAGCTGACTTTCCGGGTTGCCTCCAAAGAAGATTTGTGGCTTCATGTCCGTGATGTTTCAGGCTCACATGTAATTATTCGCCATAAAGCGGGCCATACAATTCCTAAGCCTGTGATTGAGCGGGCTGCCTCCCTGGCGGCTTTTCATTCTAAAAGGAAAGGTGAGACCCTTTGTCCCGTATCATTCACCCGACGCAAATATGTAAGAAAACGAAAGGGTGATCCTCCGGGTATGGTTATTGCAGAACGTGAGGAGGTAATTATGATTGAACCGGCCTCATAAAAATCACCTTGGAGGCTCAAATAAATAAACTTCAATTCTTTTTCCTTTAAACAACACCAGTCTTTCATCCGTGGCCACCACGCGGTCAGGCCGGTAAGGCAAGCGTACTTCTTTTTTTAAGCTGGTATAGAGGTTCTCAAAAATCAGTATGTCATCCGATAAATAATAGATGTCCTCACCAAGCACTCCTGGTTTGATCGGGGTGCCTTTAAAGGTTTTTAAAACCTTACCAAGGCGACTGACAACCATGATTGTTCCATTTTCAGTAGTGAGCAGTAAAAAGTTTTGCCAGAATCTTAAATAGATAAATTCTGAGCCGTCCGGTGAATCAATCGTTCCTGATTCCCACTCTACAATTGATTTGTCTGTATTTATAAGTTTAAGGCTGTGATCAATATCCAGAATCCAGAAACTATAATTATTGCTGCCCGGTGCAATTAAAATGGGTTCAACAGAAAATGCCGGATCCACGCTGAGCGGCTCTTCAGTATTTAAAAGTTTAGAATCCAGAAAATAAATACGATCTCCTTCAGGTGTTTTAAGATGAACCCAGATGCGCAAGGGGTTCCATGCTTCTAAAAGTCTTATTTCCCCGGAAGATCCTTCCACCGGATTATCTCTTACTGCTTCAATAATTCCTTCCGGTGAGAGGCGGATCAACTTTCCCTCACCATAAACCACAATACCGCCAAGCCTGTCTACTGAATGATACCCGGCGATTACAGGGAGCTCTCTTTCTCTGAGCTTATGAAATTTAAAATCCTGAGCCGTTAGTGCCGATATAAACAGAAATGGCAAGAGCCGGGCTATTGAAGGCATGCTAATTAAAAGTCCTTAATTCAACCCTTATTCCGTCAAAAACCCCAAAAGGGGAGAAATGTACCCACTCACCAAGATTTATGTAGCGGCTATCAGATCCTGCCGCCAGATCAAGCGGCAAATGACGGTGACCAAAAATGTAAAAATCGTGATGGGTTACTGCCTCTTTTTCTATGCACCATGCGAGAAGGAATTCACGTTCTTCACCCTTGAATTTTTCTTCCAGTTTCATATTGCTGATTCTGCTGCTTTTACTCCATGCAGATGCAATCCGTATTCCGATATCAGGATGAAGCCATTTGAATGCCCACCGGGCCAGAGGTGATTTAAAAATCTTTTTTAAAAGCTTATAAGTTGAATCCCCGGGTCCAAGACCATCACCATGACCTATCAGCAACCTCTTTCCGTTGCAAACCAGCACCACAGGATCATCAAAAATCTGAGCATCGAATTCCTCACGGAAGTAACGGTTCATCCACATATCGTGGTTGCCCGGAAAAATATAGATCGGAATTTTTTTATCTGCGAGGTCAGCCAGTTTTCCGAGTAACCGGATGGAGCCTTTCGGTACCGCCCGGCGATATTCAAACCAGAAGTCGAAAATATCTCCAAGTAAAAAAATGGCTGCCGCTTCCTTCTCTGCCGATTCAAGCCATCGAACTATTTTTTTCTCACGCAGCAAACTTGTGGCATGGTCCGGAATACCCAGGTGGAAATCGGATGCGAAGAAAATCTTCTTCCCCGCAGGCAGATTAATGGGTAATTCAAGCATACTCAAAACTACAAAGAAGTTTTTTGTACCTGCTTCTTTTACCTGCTACCTGATCAGGCCGGTAAAGGCTCAGGTTCAGTTGGTGCTGAAGGTTCGGCCGGAGCTGCTGCTTCCGGCATTGCTGTTACAGTTGTTGTTTCCTCAGCACGATTTGTAAACTTCTGGTAGGTGGTCTGGTTTGAAAAAGGACGCACCCCGATCAGTCGCTCCAGATCACTCTGAAATAATATCTCTTTCTCCAGAAGTTCGGAAGCAATTATTTCCAGCTCACGACGACGCTCAAGCAGCATATTTTTGGTTCTATCGTAGCAGGAATCAATTACTTTTTTTACCTCCTGATCTATTCTTTCCGCAGTGGCATCTGAATAAGGTTTCTGAAAAGCATATTCTGATTGCTTTGAATCAAAAAATGACATATTTCCGATTTCCTTGTTCATGCCATAAATGGTGACAATGCTGTAGGCCATTTTGGTTATTCGCTCAAGGTCACTAAGTGCCCCTGTTGAAATTTTTCCAAATACGATGTCTTCTGCCACACGGCCTCCGAAGGCCATACACATCTCGTCGAGTAATTGCTCGGTCTGATACAGGAATTGTTCTTTTGGAAGATATTGAGCGTATCCAAGTGCTGCTACACCACGGGGTACGATACTTACTTTAACCAGTGGATCGGCATGTTCCAGAAACCAGCCTGCTACCGCATGACCTGCTTCATGGTATGCCACAATTTTTTTCTCATCAGGAGAAATGATTTTATTCTTTTTCTCAAGGCCTCCGATCACGCGGTCAATCGCGTCATTAAAGTCCTTCATGTCAACCTCCTTCTTGTCTTTTCTGGCAGCAATCAGTGCTGCTTCATTACAGACATTGGCGATTTCAGCTCCGGCAAATCCGGGAGTCTGTGCGGCCAGTTTCCTGACATCCACCTCCGACGAAAGCTTAATGGGTTTGAGATGAACTTTGAATATGTGTTCACGCCCTATGATATCGGGCTTATCAATACTGATTTGTCTGTCAAAGCGTCCGGGTCTCAATAACGCAGAATCCAGTACGTCAGGCCGGTTTGTTGCAGCGAGAATAATGACACCACTGTCAGTTGCGAATCCATCCATCTCCACCAGCAATGAGTTAAGCGTATTTTCACGCTCATCATTTGCTCCCGGCATTTGTCCTCTTCCGCGGGAGCGACCAATGGCATCAATCTCATCAATAAAAACAATGCAAGGCGCTTTTTCCTTAGCCTGCTTGAATAAGTCCCGCACGCGTGCAGCACCTACACCCACAAACATTTCAACGAAATCTGAACCGGAGAGAGAAAAGAAGGGAACGCCTGCCTCACCTGCCACGGCCTTGGCAAGTAAAGTCTTGCCTGTACCGGGAGGGCCCACAAGAAGTGCACCTTTAGGGATTTTACCACCAAGTGCGGTGAATTTTCCAGGTGTTTTCAAAAAGTCTACTATTTCCCGAACTTCTTCCTTGGCTTCATCCAGCCCGGCTACGTCAGAAAATGTAATCTTAACTTTATTTTCTGCATCAAAGAGTGCAGCACGTGATTTACCGATGTTGAAAATCTGGCCTCCCGGGCTGCCGCCGCCCGTCATCCTTCTCATCAACATCCAGAAGCCCATAACCAGCAGAACCAGAAATCCCATGTTCCACAATAATCCTGTAACATCACTGCGGGTCTCTGACTTCAGCTGAACTCTTTCTTTTCGGTCCAGTTTTTCACTCAATGTTTTGTAGTCGCGGTCAAACTGATCAATAGACCGGATATTCAGCATGTAATGAGGGCCATTGGGATTAATTCCCCACTGAAATTTTTTTTCCAGTTCGGCTTTGTACTTCGTGTTTTTTAATGCCTCCCTTGTAAGCGTAACTTCTACCAGCTCAAGATTTTTTATCAGGGTAACTTTTTCAACATCCCTGCTTAAAACCATGTCTTCAAAAGTACGATCGTCAATCTCAACGGGCTCACCTGCACCTTTAAAGAAGGTGACGCCAAAGATGATTCCGATCAACCCCAGAATGATCCACATCTGCATGTTGTTCTTCGGGGTTCTCGGAGGATTTATTTTAGGTTTTTTTTGTTCTGACATTTTTTTTGATGTTTTAATGAATGGAGGTTAATCAGCTACTTCAGTTATCTCAGCATCCCCCCATAATTTTTCAAGTGCAAAAAAGTTTCTTTTATCTTTTCTGAAGATGTGCGCAACCACATTGATGTAGTCAATCAGCATCCATTCTTTATTTTGTCTTCCTTCTCTGTGCCATGGATCCTCACCAATCGCTTTCGATACTTCTTCTTCCACAGAATCCGATATTGCCGCAAGCTGCTTGTCTGACGAACCTGAGCATATAACAAAAAAATCAGCCACAGCGTTCTTTACATGTCTTAAATCCATGATAATGATGTCCTGTGCCTTTTTTTCCTGCATACCGCTTACAATGGCCTTGGTTAATTTTTCAGCTGAGGAGGTCTTCCGTTTTTTGGCCATGAAGTGGGATTTCGCTTATTGTAGTTAGATTTGGGCGCAAAAGTACAGAAAATCCATTGTATAACGTTCCGGATAAAACCCGTCTGTTTGGCAAAAAATTAGTGCATTTTCACGAATGCCCTTCAACGAACACAGAGGCCATCAGGTTTACAGAATCAAATGGAATTTGTCATGGGGCGGTATTTATCTGTGATCATCAGTCAGCAGGAAGGGGCCAGGCAGGAAACCGCTGGGAAACTGAACCCGGAAAAAATCTTACTTTTTCTATTGTAATTGAAAATCCGGTTGAACCGGAAAGCCATTTCTTCCTTAATATTTTCCTTTCTCTGGCAATCGTAAAATGTCTGAATAAAGTTTCAGGTAAGTCATTTCAGGTCAAATGGCCCAATGACCTAATGGCCGGTGGTAAAAAGCTGGGAGGAATATTGATTGAAAACACCATACTTGGCAAATCCATCCGCTATTCGGTCGCAGGGATCGGACTTAATGTGAATCAGATAAATTTTAGTTCTCCTGCTGCTACCTCTCTTATTTTGAACACAGGCAGAGAATTTAAGACCAATAATTTATTAGAGGATCTGCTGGTTTCAATTGAAGCGGAGTTTGTCAGACTTAAAAATAAGGAGTTCGCGACATTGCAGTCTGAATGGCTTGAGCATTTGTATTTACTGAATACACCTCATCGGTTTATAAAAGACGGAGAATCTTTTGAAGGTGTAATCACAGGAATTGATCAGCTCGGACGACTGGAGATGAAAGTTGATTCCGGCACCCGTTTCTATAATTTTAAAGAAATCATTTTCAGTTAAAGTGAATTTTGAACAAGTGTCCCGAATTGTTGTGGCATGCCCCAATCGCATGTCAGCAGCCCTGTCAGATGAAATTTCTGAACTTGGATTTGAAGCCACCCGCGTTTTTAAGACGGGAGTAGAAATCCGAGGAAGTCTTATTGACTGTATGAGGCTGAACCTTCATCTGCGATGTGCTACACAGGTGAGGTATTCGCTTGGATCATTCAGAGCTGAAAATCCTGACCGGATTTATACGGAGCTGTTAAAAATTGCATGGGAGGAAATTATCCCGCAGGAAGAAAGTTTTTCTGTGAGTAACAGTGCTGAACACCTGACTTTGAACAATACGATGTTTATCAATGTCAAGGTCAAGGATGCCGTTGTGGACAGGTTTCGTTCAAAAACCGGAAAGCGACCGGACTCAGGCAAAGAAGCCACAGGTGTTGCATTGCATCTGCACTGGAAAGATGATCACGCCGAAATTTTTCTTGATACCTCCGGCGGGGTAATTTCAAGACATGGTTACCGCCGCATACCCGGAAAAGCACCCATGCAGGAAAGTCTTGCAGCTGCACTTATAAGATCCGGCAGGTGGGACAGAAACTCGCCGTTTATAAACCCGATGTGCGGATCCGGAACACTTGCCATTGAGGCTGCTCTACTTGTATCAGGACGCAAACCCGGATTACTCAGAAATGATTTTGCTTTCTGTCACCTTTCAGGTTTCCCTGTCGGAATTTTCAACGACCTTAAAAAGGAGCTGGAACAGAATGTTGTAGCACCTCCGGAATCTGTAAAAATCATTGCATCCGACATCAGGCCGGGAGCAGTTGAAGATGCTAGAGAAAATTCAAGATTCGCGGGAGTTGAAGATCTTATTGAATTTCATTGCTGTGATTTCAGGGAAACACCTGTGCCGGCTCCGCCCGGAGTGATCGTATTTAATCCTGAGTATGGCACAAGAATGGGAGAAATAGATGAACTCAGGACAGTTTATCAATCCATAGGCGATTTTTTCAAAAAGCAATGCAGCGGTTACACAGGTTACGTATTCACCGGAAATCTTGAACTCGCCAAATCCGTGGGACTGAAACCTAAGCGGCGGATGGAATTTTATTCTGCTCAGCTTGACTGCCGTTTTCTGGAATTTGAGCTTTATTCAGGAACAAGAAGGACTGATAACCTCAATCAGGAACCTGCTGCCTGAATAATCAGTAAACCGGTTAGAGCAGCCTGTAAGACCCTATTTTACCGCTTATCCAAATAGTTACTCTCAGGGAACTATTTAATTACCTGCCTTCCTATCTTTAGCGGTCTAAAATAAGCCATACATTATGAAAAGATTAATTACACTTATTTATGTGTTCATGTTGTTTTTAAGCCCTGTTACGGGTCAGCAACTCAACATGGAAAAACTTAAGGGCATCAAACCACGCAGCATCGGGCCTGCCGGAATGAGTGGTCGTATCACCGCCATTGATGCGGTGGTATCTAACCGCAATATTATTTATGCAGGATCTGCATCAGGAGGTTTATGGAAAACTACCAATGCCGGAATTACCTGGGAACCCATTTTTGATAAGGAAACCGTACTCTCCATCGGTGCAGTTGCAATCCAGCAGAACAACCCTTCAGTGGTTTGGGTTGGTACAGGAGAAGGAAATCCACGCAACAGCCTGAACAGTGGCAGCGGGGTTTATAAATCCCTGGATGGAGGCAAAACCTGGAATCGGGTCGGACTGGAAAAAACCAGAAATATTCACAGGATTCTGATTGATCCGTTTAATCCGAATACTGTTTATGTCGGGTCAATTGGCTCACCATGGTTTGATCATCCGGAGCGGGGCGTATACAAGACCACAGATGGAGGGCAAACATGGGAACGGGTACTATATATTAATGAAAGAACGGGTACCGGTGAAATGGTTATGGATCCGGTTAATCCGAACAAAATTTTTGTCTCCATGTGGGAGCACCGTCGACAGCCATGGACTTTTAACTCAGGTGGATCTTCATCCGGATTGTATGTTACCCATGATGGAGGAAAAAACTGGAAAAAGCTTTCATCAAAGGATGGACTTCCTGAAGGTGATCTTGGCCGGATGGGACTTGCAATTGCCGGAAGTAAACCCGAAGTAGTTTATGCGCTTATTGAGTCAAAGAAAAACGCACTTTACAAGTCAACAGACGGAGGATTCAAGTGGGAGATGATTAATGACAAAGCCGGTGAAATCGGAGACCG
>Ga0315902_10004273_pt1 | contig 20750 bp, 21 predicted proteins | sample LakEriMetagenome_9_FD_203523 | JGI IMG/M metagenome (GOLD analysis project Ga0315902, IMG submission 203523) | Freshwater fungal communities from buoy surface, Lake Erie, Ohio, United States - Buoy 12 MA117 | ecosystem: Environmental > Aquatic > Freshwater > Lake > Lake biofilm | place: USA... | reverse complement strand
TGGGTTCCCGAAGACGGCCCCGAGGCTGACCAAATGCTGGTTTATTTACTCGCCCACAAGAGCGTCGCAGCTGCCAAGGAGAGCTTCGCGAACTTCAGGCAAGACCCAGAGTGGCTCACAGTGAAAGCCAAGTCTGAAGAGCAGGCCGGGGGTTCACTGACTGAGAAAGAGAACGGCGTCATGTCGCTGTTCTTGGTGCCGACTGAGTATTCGCAACTTCAGTAGTTGGTGGGGTTGGGCTGGGTGCAGGGAGAAGGGCGACGAACCCGCGACCCATTGATTGGGCTTGGCCGTCAGCCTCCGTCAGTCTTTGGCCCATTTTTCGTCGGTGGCTTTTCTCCGGGCTTCGCGGCGGGGTTTTCTGGAGTTGGTCGTGCCTGGCTCGTGGCAGGTTTTTCTTCTCCACGCTCTTTGTCAGCGAGCTCAACTGGCGTGATCCTGCCGAACAAGTGCCCGCCCACCTGATCGTGGCTCCAGGTTCCGGCATAGCGGTCCTGGTCGAGCACCACGCGGGCCGAAAACGTCCCCAGTCCCGGGATGCCGACCTTGTCCAGCGTGATGACCGGCGTGTCCCCGGCCCACTTCACCTGGACCGGCACCGGCACCGTGAGGTCCACCGTGCCGTACTTGATCCGGGAGGTCAGGGCCCAAAGTTCGCCGTTGCCAAGCTTTATGGCCCCCGTAATCACGTACTCTTCTTTTTGGAGTTTGGCGGCGTCTTCTTGGCCGTCCATGGTGAAGTGCCCGGAGAGCTTCACGTTCGTGACGAGCTTTTTGAACCTCTCGTCGCGTCGTGCTGGCTCGTCAGGCTCTTGGCCGGCCTTGGGGCCAGTTTCAGGCCGCACGGCTCCAGGAACACTAGGGCCGGGCGAAGTTGCGTCCCTGGCTACTGGGGCGGGCTCAGTGTTCGCGTCCGCTGCAAAACACGAGGTTGGCAGGACCAGCGCCAGAACTAGGACTAGGCCCGGGCTCAACGGGGCGAATGACCGGTATTCATAACAATATCCACGAGGCTGTGAGCAGGTCCGGTCTTTCCCCGCCCCCAAGCCAATCGCCGGCCAGATACGCCCGAGTGAATAAAGCGCCACAGACCGCCCGTGATGATTTCTTGCAGTACGTTCCGGCCGAGCTGCTCCCTGTAGCCAATCTCGCGAGCCCTCGGTTTTCCCGGGAAATATGCGGACCATGTTCTCTCTCCCAAGCGTTCCGGGCCAAAGGACGTTCCAAAACAAACAATAAACAATCGGCTGTGGTCTCTGTAGCCGGCCTCAAAGCTCTCTGATTCCGCGCCGAGCCCATCCAGCCAACTCTGAAACCTCATCTTCGGGGCTCGCCAACAGCTCACGACGCCTACTGAAATACATGCCGCTCAAGGCCGGCCAATGCGCTAAAATAAACGCTTCAACCAGCAAGGAGGCCGACCCCATGGCGTACGAACCAACCACCACTGACATCGAATACAAAGCCCTGCGAGCGGCCCTGAGCACGCTTCGCAGCAAGCTCCCTCGGAAACAACGAGAGGCGTGTTTCGGCGCGAGCAAACCGGGCCAATCGCCGAAAAAGCGATCGCGGTACTCGGGGCTCGCTGCAAGGCTCGAAAAGGCGCTGAAGAAGGGGGTGTAGCGAGCCCTTGGGCGTGCAGGCTCAGTCCCCTTCGCCCATCGTCTTTGCGATCAGTTCCCGGGCTTCTTGCCACTTTCGCTGCGGAGCGCGACATGAACAACCGATGCTTGCCTTATTTGACGCCCAGCATGTGAGTGTGCCTGTGGAATTCCCCGCGCGTAGCATTCCCCGGACCCCATCTTTTGCCCTGCTCGCCCCATAGGGACAGCCATGGCCGCATCAAGCCTCCTTTCTGAGGCCGCACTGCTATCACGGCTGTCCTCTATAGCGAGTGCCAACGGCGGGACTGCTTCGACTGTGAATGACGGCACCATCACGGGCACGCTGACAGCTATCAAGGCAAAATGGCTCCTTGGCGGCCGTAAAGTCATGATCACTTTCAGGTGCACACTCAACGCGGCCAGTCACGAGGCGCACTTCCGGGAGTCGGCTATAGAGAGCTCATGGGGCCTGCCGCCGCCGACGTTCACCGTGGAGACAACGTTCCAGACTGGCGCCCGCGTGACGACTGCCCGAACTGACAAGGCGGCTGGGAGAGGAGGGCGTCTGGAGTTCGGACGGTTCCGCGAGGATGTCGAAAAGCTTGTCAACGAGAGCGGGTGGAAGTTCGTCTTCGAGGTGGCATGAGCAGCCCGACATCGAGAGGGGCACGCCGTTCTAGGCGATCCAGTCACGAGCTTTTTGTTCACGCCATGAGCCGGCGAAAGCCGGTCGCGTCCCGAAACAACTCGTGCGGCTCCTGACCAATCCCAGTCTCGCGGGCTATGGCGGAGAGAGCCTCGCCGGTCTCTGGAAAATCCCGCGCGGTGACATGGTCGATGCTGCTGGCGAGGCTGACTCGAAGCGCCGTGAAGCCCAGCAGAGTAAATATGTTGAGGATTTCCAGGCGGCGGTGTTGGCATCCCTGGCATTTCATGAGCGGCACGCAGAGCGAGCTGGCGCTGAATTATGCCAGAGCCGTCGCGGAGCACGCCACGTCCGTTGGTAGCGGCACCGTGGCCAGGACCAAGCGAATTCCGATCGAGCGCCGGGCTGAGGATGCCGTCGTAGCCTGGATGCAGCACCAGACGACCGGCTATGACTCTATGAAGAGTGCCCGCTCGAAGGGCAAGCACCGGGAAGTCCGCCGGATGCTTGCCCAGCGGTGCAAGGAGCTTCTTGGGGTGTGCCCGCTCGCCAACGCCCTCGACGCTGCTGCCCAACTTATCAGAGCCTGACGCGTCAGAACTTTTTCTGGGCCTTCTCGACAGCCTGCTCAAGTTCCTGCCAGGCACGGTCTGCACCCTCGCGAAGGTGTTCCCATGCACCCTCTGCGGACTTCTGGACCTCAGCGCGTTTCGCCTCAGCGGCCTCCCGCTTCACAGTCACCTCGGCCATCTTCTCGGTCCATTTCGCCTTGGCTGCGTCCTTGAGTGAGCCAACCTTTGCCTGCAACTCCCGGATCTCTTCGTCGAGCCGTTCGATCTTCATGTTCAGTGCCCGCTCGAACTGCTCCTTGGTTTCAGGGTCAGTGTTTGTCCCACCGGTCGCTGCCTCAGGCGTCACCTTGCGCACCGTGTGCTCCGCAGGCTTTTCGGCGGGCTGCTTCTGGGCGCATCCCTGGGAAGTGAGCACGACGACGCCTACCAAAAGGGGCATGGCTGCAGCGAGTGCGGGGCGGGGTACGAGTCGCATTTCATGGCTCCGAATGATCTGGCTGACGCTAACGAGAGAATCTCCGCCGTAGACGTGCCAGCGCCTGGAGGAAATGCGTCTTCATGTGCCCAGGCTCGCCGATTCCGTCATGGATGTGCTCATCGTCGTTTCTTGGAACAGCAAGCATGAATAGGTAGATGCCCGTGATGAAGAGTCCCCCGAGGACCATTGCGAGAATCAGAAGGTCGAAGCGAAGGATACTCATGATGCCTCCCAAGACTGATCCGGATCCAAGGGTGCGGCAGCGATTCCGCAAGGTCGCTGCTGAAAACCTACGGCTCCATCATTCCCCGACACTTGTTGTGTCTCTTCCGCGGACGCCCATTGCGTTTTCCCTGCAGAGACACTCAGGGTGGATGGCTGCCGAGCAGGCGGCCTCACATCGCCGGGGAGCTTTCCGCTGGTGGCCCCTTGCCGCCTGCCCATGCTGCCAGGTGTCGCAGTCGGGGCGGGAGTATGAGTGGTTGTGCAAAGCCCCTTCGCGCAGGGTCACCGCGAGAATGTCACGCCGCAGCGATGCGTCGCACTGTTGGAGCGTCCTTCGATGGCAAGCCTGCGAAAGTTCGAGTGGGAAGCAATCGCTGGGCTGATCGCCGCGGTCGTGGCGATCGTCCTGCACTTCCTGCACGTCACCGACGTGAACGTTCTGCGGGTCATCACGCTCGTGTTGGTCGCACTCCTTTTTATGCGTGATCTGCGCGGTGAAGAGCGATGGAGAACAGTTGAGAACGCGTCGACTCTCTCCGTGCGGCTGCTGGAAGAGATCAAGGAAACAACCAATCCGGCCGAGATTGATTTGATTGGCCCCGCGACGCTTCGCCAAGCGACCGTCCAGTTTGCCGAACGTGCACAGGGCGAAGTGGTCTGGTTCAACGCCTGCCCGGAAATGTTCCAAAGTAAGGAGTTATGCGACGCGATTCTTCGTCCGTTCCTTGCCAATCCCAGCGTCACGGGTTTTCGCCTCATTCTCGACAAAGCGCAGCGCGAGCACTGGCACGCACAGGTGGAAACGACGATTGCGAGCTACCAAGGGCGGGGAATCGTGATGCCGCCCACCTGGGCCGATCTTGATTCAGGTGTCTCGTTCGTGCTCGCAGAAACTGACGCGATTGGTGGCAAGGCGGAGGCACTCGTGAGTTTTTGGGGGGAGCCATTCATGGCGGTGCACCATGACCGCCGGATCCCTGGCTACATCATTCACGTCCACGAGCATTCGGAGCTCATAGGCCGCTTTCGGGAAGTGGAGCGTGCCTCCCGAATGCCATGACTCGCCCGCGTGAAGGGATCACCGTGCCGAACTGTCCAGCAGGCTGTGCCGCTACATGCCGCCCCTGGAGCCCTTGCGCTTAGCGGCACGCGAAGGATGGTACGTCGCCGGAGGTCTTCGCCAATGAACACCCTGCCACGCCGTTCAGCGATCGCCGCATCTGCTTCGGTAACAGGTTGGGCCGTAGCGCCGTGTTATGCACAGGCCAAAGAGGCACCGGCCACCGAGGTTGCCGCAGCCGTTACAGCCCCCGAGGACCTGATGCGGGAGCATGGCGTCCTGAACCGGCTCATGCTTGTGTATGAGGCCGCATTGGCTCCGCCAGAGTCGGCCCGGGAGAACATTCACGAGGTGCTTCAAGGGGCGGCCTCGCTGATCCGGAGCTTCATCGAGGACTACCACGGCATGCTCGAGGAAAAGTTTCTGTTCCCGGAGTTTGACCGGCAGGGCAGGCTGACCAGCCTCGTGAAAACCCTGCGCGAGCAGCACCGTGTGGGCCGAATGCTCACCGGTGTCATCTTGAGGCAGGCAACGGCGGATGGGCTGGCAGACGACGCGACGCGGGCCGAAGTCACGCGGGCCTGCCGGGACTTCGTCCGCATGTTTCGCGCTCATGAAGCCTGGGAAGACACCGAGCTGTTTCCGGCCTTTCGTGGCCTTGTTTCGCCCGCCCGGCTTGCGGAACTCGGTGAGCAGTTCGAAGAGATCGAGCACCGGACGTTCGGCAAGGATGGCTTCGCCGATACCGTCAGGAAGGTGGTGCAAATGGAGCATCGCGTCGGCATCCAGGGGCCCGATGCATACACCCCCCGGAAACCAGCCGAGGTCTCTCCATGAGCGAACACACGTACAAAATGATCGAACTGGTCGGGTCCTCGTCCGTGAGCATCGAGGCGGCCGTACAGAACGCCATTGCGAAGGCGGGTCGCGACGAAAAGAACCTGCGTTGGCTGGAGGTTCTGGAAGCCCGCGGGTACATCGAGGATGGCAAGATCGCCCACTGGCAAGTGCGGGTGAAACTCGGAGCCACCCTGGACGACTGAGTGTGCCACGGCTCGACGGCAATCGCCGTAAGAATCGCGGCACGTTTACTTTTGGCGACGTGGCCGGTGAGGATGAAGCCGTCGCAACAGAGCCAAATGATCCTCAATCACCTCGTACATGACGTCATCGATTTTCTGGCAGCAGGCGATGGCGCTGGGCGTGTCGTGCAGCCGTTCCTCGCACAGTTGGCACAGTTCACGATGACTGTCCTTCGCAAGCATCAGTTTCTTCTGAATCGCCTCGACCGCTGCGACCGTCTCGGCATCTTTGCGGAAGGCGGCCCATTTTCGCATCCAAGCCAGATGCTGCTCGAGTTGACGGATCTGCACGCCCAGGTCGTCGGCAGCGATTTGCCAGATTTCATCATCGGCCGGTGCAGCGGGTGCGTGGGGTGTCGGCCTGCGATCAGGCGACTGTGCGAGCGCTACGCCCATCGACCAGATGCTCCCGAACGCGAGAAGGCATGGCATCCATGGCTGGCGGATCGGGGATGGTTGCAGAAGCACGGAGACGTTCTCCAAAGGAAGCGAAGTACTGGGCAAAATGCCATTGTCGGTCGTGGTCTTGGCTCCGGGCGCTAGAGGCGTTTCAGCAGTCGCAATCCGGCTATCAAGGTGATTGCGCTGACCGTGGCAACGATCAGGCTGCCGAGGAGCCCGCTGCCGACCGCCACCCCAACGGTTCGGAAGAGAAATCCGCCGAGCAGGGCACCGATGACGCCAACAACAAGGTCGCCAACGAGGCCGTGGTCGCCCGTCCCCATGATCTGCCCGGCAAGCCATCCAGCAGACAAGCCGATCAAAATGAACCAGACGACATCCACGTGCAGAGAGCCCTTGTTGCCTTAGAACTCCGAGCGGGCTTTCCGCACGGCCTTCTCCAGTTCGTCCCAAGCGATCTTAGCGCCGTCCCGTAGGCGTTCCCACGCCGCGCCGGTGGACTCGGTAATTTTCCCGAGCTTCTCGCGGGCGGCGGCCTGTTTGGCCTCGAGGTCTGCCATGGCCTCGCTCCATCGGGTGAATGCGGCTTCCTTGAGGAACATGCTCTTGGTGCGCATCTCGTGAATCTCTTCACGGAGACGATCGAGTTGCTCGGTCAATGTCTTCTCGAACTCTTGCTTGGTGATATGCATGGTGGCCTCATCTTCGGGGGGCGCGTTCACGGAATCTTTCGTATGAATCTGCGAGATGACCTCGACGGGCGTGTCGCAGGGGTCGGCTGGAGGCGGTCCGCCCTCATTCACCTCGGCCTGCATCATTCTCGCCAGCACATCGTTGGACGCCTGGGTCGGGGGTGGAGTGGGCTTTGCGGACACGGGATTTCTCCTGGGTATCGGTGCAGATCGCGCCGGGCATCAGGAAACGATTCGGCGCGATCGAGCTGGTTTCGTGGGATGGAAATGACTGCGTTGTGCCTGGAAACGCCTCGGATGGCTAACGACGCCGAAGGTTGAGGCGCTCTTGCCTCGGGTGCCCCATCGTTGTTTTGGGGGGCGAGCGGAGCTGGAGCCGGAGTCAGGCAGGCCACCTTCGTTCCCAATGAGGGGAGTGAGCTGCGCGAATCGCTCGTCAATCATGATGGCTCCGTGAGAACGGCAGCCGACCATGGCGCTGAATCAACACAATCCGACGTGGCGATCGCTCCAAAGCAATCGCCACGTCGGCCATGCGACTCTTTCGGTGGTAAAACGCCCCATGACGCGGTCGCGCCGCGCTACCGGGCGTTGGCCCCCGACGGGTGTCTGAAAGCCCACGGAGAGGCTGCTTTTCGGTAGCCACTCCTCAGGCGGGGATTTATAGGCTTCGTGGCAAGTCGCTCCGCTCTTTTCCGCTGAGACAATCAAGATCATTCGAAATCTGGGCCGGATTTGTCTTGTCAAGCGAAGCGGACTCCCAGTTGGCAGACACTTTGGGACTCAGCTCAATGTCCAGGCCAACTAGGCGGTTGCCCATGGGGTGGCGCGCCGTCAGATGGCTCACCCCGGCATGGTGCACCGTATCGACACTCTCGATGACGGCATTGACTGCCAGACTGCGGAAGTGTCCGAGTCGCAGTAACAACTATCGGCGATCGGGATTTGATGATGTCACGCTCACGCCCTACTCTTGATTCGGCGTTGCACGTACGTGACGCGACTGCTCCTCCATGGCCGGAGTGATTCACGCGTCGCGACCACACTGGGAGACTTGTCTCCCGGTTCCGTCTCCGAGAAGCGGGGATGCCATGACAGAGCCTAAGCCATGTTGCCACGACTACTTCAGCGTCTGCGATGTGCTGCAGAGAAAAGCCATCAAGGGCGTCGTGTGCGCGGAACCTGCGATGACTATTCGTGATGCTGCGGCTCTCATGCTATCGGCAGGGGTCGGATCGCTTCTCGTCATGCAAGGCCCGCGGCTTGAGGGAATCATCACGGAGCGGGACGTGGTCCGGATAGTCCGAGATGCCGACGACGCAGCAGTGCGGCTTGTCCACCAGGTCATGAGTCGCGACGTGTTCTCCTGCGGTGACGACGTGTCGGTTGACGAGGTCGCAGAGCTGATGCGGGTCCGGCGGGTTAGGCACATGCCTGTAGTCGATGCCAACGAAAACGTCGTGGGCGTGGTGTCGCTTGGAGACATCAACGCTCACCGCGTCGGGCAGTGCGAAGTTGTCCTGAATCACCTCGAGCACTACGTGTACCGCCGTGCCTAGTGCCAGCGTAGCGCAGGCATGCTCCCGCGTTCGCTCGCTGGTATCTCAAGTCAGCCCGCTGGCTTGGCTAGTGGCATTTCATGCCGGGATCAGCGTTCTGGGTTGGGCACAAGCGATGCGAGTGGGCCCCCTGGCAGACATCTGGCTTGCCGCTGGGCAGTTCGCGGGCCTGCTGCTGGCTTCACTCACGCTTTTTCAACTCCTGATCATGAGTCGGGCGCCGTGGTGGGAGCAGGTACACGGCCTCGATGGCTTGGCACGCGTTCATCATCGGATCGGGCTGGTGTTTCTTGTGCCGCTGATCGCCCACCCGATTTTGATCCTGGCCGCATACGGCCGAGGCGACACGGAATCGTTGGTTTCAGACGTAAGCACGGTGCTGCGCATGGATGGAGTCATGGGCGCAAGCGTCGCTCTTGGCCTCCTCGTGTCGATCCTGACCTACTCCTTGATTCAGCCGTGGACGTCGTGGAACTACCAGTGGTGGTACGCCGTCCACTTGGCCATGTACGCCGCGGTCCTGCTGGCGTTTTGGCATCAGGTAGCGCTTGGCGGCAGCCTCCGGGCGAGTGCCGCGTTCATGGCCTACTGGTTGCTGGTCTCTTTCCTGACTGTCGGCTTGGTCGCCGTTTACCGTGTAGGGATGCCCTTTGCCCGCTCCCTTCGGCATCGGTTCGTGGTCGCTGCGGTGGTACCCGAGACCAGAAACGTGACGTCCGTGGTCATCGAGGGCCGAAATCTCGAGACCTATCGCTTCCGAAGCGGCCAGTTCGTCATGGTGCGTTTTTTGTGCCCGCGGCTGTGGTGGGAGTCGCACCCCTACTCACTGTCACTGCCGTATGACGGCAAGCAGCTCCGGTTATCCGTGAAGGCAGTCGGGGATTTCAGCAGCGAGGTGCCAAGAGTGCCGCCCGGAACCCCTGTGATTCTCGAAGGTCCATACGGAATCTTCACGAGTGCAAGGGCGACGTCACCCAAGGTGCTGTGCTTGGCGTTCGGGATCGGAATCACGCCGATACGCTCGATTGCCGAGGACCTCCTGAAGCAGGACCGCGACGTGGTCCTGATCTACGGGAGCCTGAAAAGCGACGAAATCGCCCTCCGCCAGGAAGTGGAGAACCTCTCCGCCCGCTTTGGCATGCCGGTGCATCACGTCCTCAGCGAGGAAAGACTTCCGCCGCTACCGCAATCGGGCACGCTCCCGCGGGTGACGGTCTCCAGCGGTTTCGTGACCCAGGACTATCTCCAGCGTGTGGTGCCCGACGCCGCTGAGCGGGACGTATTTCTGTGCGGACCACCGGTGGTGATGCGGATGCTCAGCAAAGATCTCGCGGCCCTCGGAGTGCCAGCCACCCGCGTCTTTTCGGAGCGATTCTCCCTGCAGTAGCAACTTGAAGCGGCGCCGTCGTGCTACTCGCCAAGGTGTCCAACGTCGTCAAAGTGAGGTAGTGCATGGCTTTTAGAAGAGAAATGACGGAAGCGACTTAACGCCACCCGTAGAACTGATGGCGGCATGGACGCGGATCACCACCCCTTACCGTGGAGTTCCATCCATGAAGTCGCTCGCAGTCTTTTTTTTGTCGGTCGTCGCCTTGTGTGCCACCACAGCTCTGGCGCAGCCGTCCGCTGACGCAAAAGCCCGTGGGAGGTTCGATTTCTACGGCCGTGGCGCGCGAAGCGCGATGCGTGGTGCCCGGGAATCAGCAGGATCTTTCCGGGAGTACATTCGCAGCACGCAGCCCGTGCCAGGGCAAGTCGTAGGCGGCGAAGTAGTCGTCAGGGAGTCGCCCGGAGTTGTCGTCGTCAGTCCGCAGATCGCGCAGGCCGCGGCGGATGAAATCGGCGACTACATCACGAAGTCAGAGAAGCATCTCGCGTGGATGCGCAGGCAGGCGGAGGCCCAGAAGGACAAGGACACGTTGGCCTCGCTGGACAGCATCGACCGCAACCTCACCGAAGCAAAGCAGAAGCACGCGACGCTCTGCAGTTGCTGCATGGAGGACAACGTCGATGCGAAAGCCGCAATGGCGTGCTGCCAGACCATAGATGACGCGCTGGGCAAAGCGATCTCCGAACATGACGCCCTTATGAAGCGGCTGGGCGAGAAACAGCCTGGCGGGAAGTGATCCGTGAGCGGCGTGCAGGTGTCCTTTGCGACGTGTTTTAGGCCGCAGTGGCTTAGCGTTGCGACGGTCTCTTTATTCCGTAAATGTGGAGATCCAACCATGAACCGTGTCTCTTTGATCGCTTCAATCATCGTTTGCCTCGGGCTGTCCTTCTTCGGGGTTTCGACTCAGGCTGCAGAGACGAAGATGGACCCCGTCGCCAAGGAAAACTGTATCAAGGCATGCAACGAGTGTTTGCGGGCCTGCCGGGAATGCCTGGTCCACGGCGGCTGTCCAGCGTGCGACAAGACGTGTCTCACCTGTATCGAGACGTGCCGGGCATGCGTGGCGATGATGGAATACGACTCGCCACTGGCCAAGGAGATGTGCAAGGTCTGCGAGGAAGCGTGCAAGCAATGCGCGGCTGAGTGCAACAAGTGCGCCGACATGCCGCACGCCAAGAGGTGTGCAGAGGCATGCAAGAAGTGCGAAGAGGCGTGCAAGGCATTGGCAAAATGAGGTAGGGGCGATCATCGCGGTGTCTCACTGGGTAGGGACTTGCCCGGTGAGCCACCGTTGTGCTGCCCCCAAGACTCTGGCGTGAGGCCATAAGGCGCGGCACTTGCTCTGTTTCGCTCATCTCGAGGGAAGAGCGTGCGCCCGTTGCAGGGTTTTGCCCACATCCAGCGACCAGCGGGGTGGATCAGGGAGATAATGAGACTCTACGCGGGCCGATGGCATCTTGCCGTGGGCAAGGTGGCTGTCATGCACGCGAAGTGTTGGGGCTGGCTGGTCGACGACGCGGGTCCCAAGCCGGGACTGGGTAAGTCTCGTCGAAGAGCCTGGGCCAAAGCGGCCTGGCGAGCTTCAGCCCAAGGGTGGGGTCGGACCTGGGGCCAGCGCCGCAGGCGCAGAGCTAGCAGGCTGTGGCCGAAGTCGGCTCCACAGGCGTTGAAAGGGCGCTAAACTCCTGCGATAGCGCTTGGTTCGTTGATCGACAGCCCCAGGAGTGGCCAAGCTCTCGGGAAGCGACGGCGGGGCGGCAGTTGGAGCTCTGTGTGGCGGCCTCCGACCTGCCGAAGTGTCCCGGCCATCCGTCCTACACGGCTCTGAATCGGCTGCTGGCCGAGAATGGCTTCGACGCGTTGGTGGAGAAACTCTGTGCTGCGTACTACGCCGAGACGATGGGGCGGCCTCGCGTGCCGCCCGGCGTACCAACTCGACGACGATCTGGGCCAACGCCTCGATGCGGTCGATCGTCCGCAAGGACTCGCGCAAGGCCTGGAAGGAGTACACGAAGAAGCTGGCGAAGAAGGCCGGGCTCGATGATCCGACGGACGACGAGTTGCGGCAGTTCGACTGGAATCGCCCTGGACAAACCATGTCGACCGACGACTGGAAGAACCCGCCTGATCCCGACGCGACGATCACGGGGATGAAGGACGGCACGACGCGGATGGCCTACAAGGTCGAGAATGCCGTCGATCTAGGAGTTCGACCCGTGGCACGCCGACAGGGGGCGGGCATACGGACTTGATGTGCCATGAAGGGTCCGGGACTGAACCCCATCGACTCCTTGTTGCCGGTCGCGCGTGTGGAAGTGCCGTTGACCGTCCTATCCTTAGCGCTATTTCTTCTCATGCACTTCAAGCTGCACACCGCCAGTCGGTGAGTGCCCATAGCGCACACTAACGTATTCACTCCACGCGAGAGGGACGGTTGTGGGCCACTGGCTCTTCTTAATCGTCGGTGTGTTTTCCAGGATCCCCTCGGGCAGCTCCATGATCCATTGCTTGGTCTTTGCCCGTACGACGAATGCCGCCAAGGGGATCGGATAGAGCGTGTCCGCGGTGCTCGCCTCCGCGTCGAGGACCATGACCGCATAGGTAATCCGACCCTTTTGCGGAGCGATACCAAAGTCGTTGATAGAACCGAGCTTGTCGCCACGGGCGTTGTGAATGGGAATGTCGCCCAACGTCGACAACAAGACCACGCGGCTCGTGTCTTCGGGAGCACTGGGGGAAGGTAGTGGCGGCGGCGTGTCAGGTTGCGCATCTACGACAATGTCGCCGCTTGCGCTGGTCCATTGCAGCCTGGCAATAGGCATGGAAAGCGATTCCGGTTTTCCGTCGATCAGTGTTGTTAGCACCACGTGGATTGCGGCCACGGTTCCTCGGCCAATGTCTAGGCTAATATCGTCGATCTTGCCAAACTCTTCGCCGCCGCGCGTCTTCACAACAGCGCCTATCAGCGAGTGGGCCGAATGCACGGTTCCCCACTCCAGGTTGCTCTTACCATTGCCAGCATTTTCAGCGGTCGCAGGTTTCGCCGGTTCAGCAGCCCGCGCTAGGGTTGCATGTGCGTCAAAGGCTATCGCAATCAGGAATGCCATGCCGTAAGCACAATCGAATGCAACCTTGCGCTTCCACGTTGATGCGGCACCCACCCGGAACAGAATTAAGAAAACGGTCATCATGGCGGAAAGCATTTTCACATCCCCCTTCGGTATCTGGCTAAACCCGCCTTTTGGCAGTTCGTAGGCACGTCATGATGGGATCGTTACGGCATCGTTTCGTCGAACCCCGGCGCCAGCCGTTGGTTTGCCAGGCTTTTCAGCCCCAGAACTAGTGACGTCGGGAATCGCAATCCCCAAGGCGGTTGCCAGGGCTATCTGGTGGTCTTGCTCCTGCACCAGAATGTCACGGATATGCTCGGCCACCGCGAATTCACCCAGCGCTTCGCACTGGCCTACTCTGGCCCGATAACGGCGAATCGTCTCATTCTCGTTTTCCAGGTCGAAACGGAGCATGTCTTCGGCATTGGCCGATGTTTTGACCGGCTTCGCCGAAACAATGGGCGTGCCACCGAGATAGTCGATTTGGCCGGCAATAATCAGCGCGTGCTGGAGTTCTTCGGCAGCATGTATTTTCAATTCCGCGGCTATGTTCATGTACTGGGCGCCCTTGAGCATCTGTGAATAGACCACATAGGAGATAATCGCTTGGTATTCGCCGGCGAGGTCCTCGTTGAGGAGGTCAATAAGCGCCGTTCGCGTAATTTCCGCTGCTTGGTCGCACTTTGAATTCGGAGTAGACATGTGTTGGCCCTTTGGTGGTCGTATTCGATTTACTAGTGAACAGAACTTTGGTGTTTAGCGGTGCAGGTTACCGGCCAAGTATTTTGAGAACGATGAAAATCACGACAGCGCCGAACAGGCCTCCACCTGCCAATAAATAGACGAGCGAATAACCCGCGGCTGCCAATAGAGGCGCGAGCGGCAAGAAGGCGTCCATTGTGCTGCTCCTCGTGTAGGACGGTTTTCCTGAGATCAGTGCCGCAGGTTGCAGCTCCACTCCTCTGACAATCAGCGCAACAAACGATCGGCGCCCGACACAAAAACAAAAAAGCCGACGTGGCAGAACACCCAAAGGTGCTCAATCACGTCGGCTTACTCGATAACGAGCCTCCCGAACTAGCCGGGCTGCTTTTTATCCAGTCATCCAACAACTCAAACTCGGAACCGAAGCAAGTCAGCCGCGGTTCCGCCTTCATCCTCATCCTACGGGGCAGGGCGAGACAAGGCAATCGGGCGAATGACTTGCACATCGGTCGATTTGCCAGCCTTCTTGTTGCCTACTGTGCGCCCCCCGCGGGCCGGGGAAGTGGTCGTAGCGTTGTCACATCAGACACTCGACGATGGTCGCACGGATGTGGAAGTGCCGTGAACCGACCCCCTGCGTTATCTCATTCCAACTCAATCTCGATGATGTGTTCGTGGGAATCGTCTACCAGGCGAATTGCGTGATCAGCCTGCAGCACGCCATCAATCAGCATGGTGTGGATTGGCCCGGGCTCGCGGACGCCATGTCCGGGATGGTGAACAGTGATACGGTAGGTGGTTTTGTGATACCGATATCGGATCGTGTACGTGGGCCAGTCGCGGGGCGGATGGGGAGACAGCCGGAGCGTCGTGCCTTCCCGTTCGATCCCGAGCAGCGACTCCACGAGCAGGCGATACATCCAACTGGCCGATCCGGTGTACCACGTCCAGCCGCCGCGGCCGGTGTGCGGCGCGACCGCGCAGATGTCCCCCGCCACCACGTATGGCTCGACCCGGTAGGTGGCGATCGCCTCGGGTGTATCGCCATGGCTCACGGGGTTGATGAGCCGAAACAGCTCCCAGGCGCGGGCGTGGTTGCCCAACGCCGCGAACGCCATCGCCGCCCACACCGCCGCATGTGTGTATTGACCACCGTTCTCACGGACACCAGGAGGATAGCCCTTGATGTAGCCGGGCTCGAGAATCGCGGTATCAAACGGGGGCGTTAACAGCTTCACAAGTCGGTCAGGACGGGAGACCAGCAGTGCATCGACGCTGTCCATCGCCTCGACGGCTCGGGCCAGGGGAGCCGCAGTCGACAGCACGGCCCAACTCTGGGAGACCGAGTCGATCCGGCATTCAGCGGAACTCGCCGACCCGAGCGGCAACCCGTCGTCAAAGCTGCCGCGTCGGTACCAGGAGCCGTCCCAGGCGGTGTCGTCTACATTGGCGCGGAGGCGACCTGCCTCGATGGAACAGCGATCGGCCGTCGTGGAATCGCCGCGGAGCTCGGCGAGTGCACCAAAGCGATTGAGGACGTCGTAGAGAAAGAAGGCTAGCCACACGCTCTCGCCGCTGCCTTCGTGGCCCACGAGATTCATGCCGTCGTTCCAGTCGCCGCCGCCGAACAGCGGCAGGCCGTGAACACCGAAGCGAAGGGCATGCTCGACGGCACGGACGCAGTGCTCGTAGAGCGGGGCCGTGGACGGCCCGCACAGCGGCAGGTCGTACAACGACTCCTCGTCGGCGCGCAGCTGTCGGCTCACCAGAAACGGCACCTGCTCGTCGAGCACGCCCGTGTCTCCCGTCGCCTGCACATAGCGGCAGACGGCCGCCGGAAGCCAGAGGAAGTCGTCGGAACAATGGGTGCGGACACCGCGGCCCGCGGGAGGGTGCCACCAGTGCTGCACGTCGCCTTCCTCGAATTGGCGGCCCGCGGCGCGCAGCAAGTGCTCGCGCAGCAATTCAGGGGCGGTGTGCACCAGAGCCATCGCGTCCTGCAGCTGATCGCGAAAGCCATACGCCCCCGAAGACTGGTAGAGCGACGTGCGGCCCCACAGCCGGCAGGAGACAACTTGATACAACAGCCAATGGTTCACAAGCGCGTCGAGGCTCGGGTCGGGCGACTCGATCTGCACGGCAGAAAGGCGGCGTTGCCATGCCTTCTGCATCGCGGTGAATTCCCTGTCCGCTGCCTGTTCCCCGCGAAAACGCTGTACGAGCCGTTGCGCTTCGGCCTCCCCGCCCGTCGCGCCGAGCGTGAAGATGATCGTGCGGGTCTCACCTTCGGCAATGGGCACCTGCACTTGCATGGCGGTGCAAGGGTCGAATCCCGCCCCCACACGGCCGGAGAGTCGAGTGCGGCCGAGCGACGCCGGTGCCGCGAGCGACCCGTTGCGCCCAATGAATTCGGTACGGTCGCCAGTCACAGATCGGATCACCTCGCTCGAGTCGACGAACGCCACCATCGAGGAAAATGCATCTCCGAACGCGTTGCGGGCAAATACCGCCCCGGTTAAGTGGTCGCTCTCCGTGACGACATGCAGCTGCGATCGGCTCCGGAGCTCGCCCAACACCCACTCCCAGTAGCCAGTTACCGACAAGGCCCGTGGTCGGCCGGAAGCATTGGTAAGTGTGAGTTGCACGAACTTTACAGGGTCATGCTCCGCCACGAACACTTTCACCAACGAGACAATCCCGTCATGGGCATGTTCAAACACGGTGCTACCGATCCCATGTCGTACGACATACGTGCCTTGGCCGCGGGTTGGCTGTGGCGTCGGCGACCAAAAGTGCCCCGAGTCCTCGTCCCGGATGTAGAGCGCCTCGCCTCCCGCATCGGACACCGGGTCATTGGTCCATGGCGTGAGTCGGAACTCGTGGCTATTGTCGACCCATGTGCAGCTCCCACCGGACTCCGCCACGACCGTTCCAATCCGCGCATTCGCAATGCAATTCACCCAGGGTGTCGGTGTGGTGATGCCGGGCGCGAGTCGAATCACGTATTCGCTGCCATCGGTCGTGAAGCCGCCGAGGCCATTGAATGCGTGGAGAGTGGCTGGTTCCGCCTCGGGTGCGAGTGCCGTGGCGGAGGCAGGCGAGTTCGAGCGGGGGATTGCTCGCCGCGGCTTGAGCGGAAGGATCGAGATCTCGGGCCGGTGGCGTTTCTCCACCTGCTCCACGAGTGTTCCACCCTCGTCCGTCAGCATCACGCGGGCGGCCGACTGCAAGAGCACACGGTCCTCTTCGGAGAGCTGTTCACCACGACGGACGAAGACTCCGCCCGTTCGGTCGAGCAGCCCCGCCTCCGAACTGGCGGAGACGAGATCGGTAATCGAGTCGTGTAGGTCCTGCCGGTAAATGGACTCGTCTTCGTTCCAGATCACTAAGTCGACGTCGAGGCCGTGCATCCGCCACCACGTATGGCCTCGAATTGACTGGTGCACGAGCTCGAGCTGTTGGCGATCGCGGATGCGCACCAGCACGATTGGCAGGTCGCCAGAGATGCCATAGCCCCAGAGTCCCGATTGGCCGCGGCGGTTGCGGGCGATCACCGCGGGGTTCGCACGGTGCCGCCTCGATGCGTGAACGATGGCCCCAGCAAGGCGTCCGTAGGCTTGTGCCTCCCGGTCGGAGATCGCAAGTTGTTGCAGCATGATCGCACCCCGTGTCCAGGCCAGTGCGATGATGCGGTCTGCGAGGCACGGGTCGGAGTACTTGGCAGCGATGTCTACAGCCTCATTCCGCGATTCGGCGACCCCGGTGACGATGTCCAGTCTCACCGTCTCGCCCGGATTGAGCACGACGGTTCGGCGGATGCTCACCACGGGATCAAGCGTGGCGCCGGTTGTACCCGCGAGTGCAACTCCCTCGAGCGTCTCGGGGTTGCGCGGAGCGCGGCCGCGGCCGAGGAACGCCCTCCGGTCGGTCTCAAACGACGGCTCGCCGACAGGACCCGTGGATCCATCCGTGGGACAGTTGCCGCTCATGATATGCAGCAGCCACGGCGGCCGTTCGTCCGGGCCGCGCGGCCGGCGAGTGGCGAGCAGCGCGGGCCGACCGGTAAGGATTTCGGTCTCCACGAAGAGATTGGCGAAGGCGGGGTGCGTTTCATCCTGGGCCTGTGGGGCCAGTACGACTTCCGCATACGTCGTGACCTCGATCTCGCGTCTGCGTTCGGAGCGGTTGGTGAGGGAGAGCCGCCGGAGTTCCACGTCGTCCTCGGGCGACACACTGACCAGCGTGTGCGACTCGATTTGCTCGACGACGCGACGAAACTCCGCCCGCGACTGCATGAAGACCGCCTCACCGCGGTGGCCCCCGCCGGTCGTCGGCTGCCAGGTGTTGGACCAGACCACGCCGCTGTCGAGATCCCGCAGGTAGCAGAACTGCCCCCAACAGTCGCGGGTCGTGTCTTCGCGCCACCGGGTGACGGCGAGACCACGCCACCGGCTCCAGCCGCCTCCGGCAGCGGAGATCGCGACGTGGTAGCGGCCGTTGGAGAGCAGGTGCATCTCCGGCACGGGGGTGTCGAAATCCGATACGACGCGGACTGCGTCGGCCGGTGTGCTGGGGATGCCGCGTGCCGCAGACGCCTCGACGGAGTGGGGAAAGACCGTGACCGTGAGTTTCGGAATCCGCTCCTGGAGGAGCAGCGTCGCCGACTTCATCACCGGATCAGCCATGAATCGCCGCTGCATGGGGCGGTCCAGCAGCACGGCTGCGTAGGCTAACAGGCTCATGCCCTGGTGGTGCGCCATGAACTGCCGCACGGGCACACCTTTCGCGGAACCTGCCGCATCGCCCCGTGTGTTGCCTGTGCCGTCTGGGGCGCGACGGGAAGGGGTGTAGTCGATCGCCTCGATGAAGCCGCACGTGCCCATGCCCCCGTCAGCAGCGATCCGACGAAGGTTACGGCAGGCGGCTTGCGGCACGACGAGGAGTGCCAGTGCGCTGGCGTACGGTGCGATGACGACGTCGTCGGCAAGGCCACGCTTCAGTCCCAAGCCTGGCACGCCGAAGGCGCGGTACTGGTAGTTCATCTGCACGTCGCGGGCGTTGTAGCCGGACTCTGAAATCCCCCAAGGCACTCCGCGACGGTGGGCATAGCCAATATGACGGTGCACCGCCGATCGGCAGGACTGGTCGAGGAGCGTGCCCGACCAGGAGGGCATCACGAGCAGTGGCATGAGGTATTCGAACATCGAGCCGCTCCACGAGAGGAGCGTGGGCGCGCCGTCAGCTGTTGTCAGCAGTCGACCGAGGGCAAACCAGTGATCCTGGTCAAGCTGGCGGCGGGCAACGAGCACGTAACTGGCGAGCCGAGCCTCTGACGCCAAAAGGTCGTAGTAGCCCGCGTCAAGGCGATGCTCGGTGGCATTGAAGCCAATGGCGAACAGCCGGCGCGAAGGATCGTAGAGGAACCGGAAGTCAACGTCCGCCAGTTCCCGGGAGGTGGCCGCGAGCCGGCCGAGCTCGTCGCGCCGGTCCGCGGCGTGCTGTGCGGCGTCCGCGAGCGACGCATGCAGCAGCGCGAGCCAGCGTGAGCAGGCCGGGGCATCGGGCGAATGGTTCGTGTCGTTGGCCCGGGCGACCTCTTCCACGAGCGGCAAGACCGTCTCTGGAAGAGCGGCGATGTCGGCAAGGGTTGGGCTGCCGTCAAGGCGGTCGAGTACCTGGCGCAGCAGAGCGGCACGAGGGTTTGATTGTGCGGCGACTCTTTGCCAGAAATGCTCCGGCGGCGGAGGTAGCGTCGTCCATGGCGCGAGGTGCTGGAGATCGGTGAGGTGGTCGGACGCAGCCTGGATGAGAGCTTCGGTCCACCAGCGGCATTCGGTGTCGGCGACACTGCCGCGGGCTGCGGTCCCGGCCGCGATCAGGCGGGTTAGGACAGCGGTGGCATGGACGACAGTGACAGATTCATGCTTGATGTCGTCGGGAAGACTGGGCCAGCATGGCGCGGCGGGATACCGGCTGCGACCGGTTGGCGTAGCGGTGAGGGACTCGGCGAGGATGTGAAGCGTGTCCTCGAGTCCGCCGAAGAGCCGTGGTGGCAGCACGGGCGCATCCCGCAGCTCCTCCAGTCCGCCGGCGAGCACCATGAGGCAGCCGACCAGATTGCCGCTGTCGACCGTTGAGACATATCGCGGCGGAAGCGGCGCGAGTGTATGGATGTCATACCAATTGAATAGGTGGCCACGGTGCCGTTCCATGCTCCCGAGCGTCTCGAACGTGCGGCTGACACGGCCGGTGAACCGCGAGACTGAGCACCACCCGAAGTCGCAGGCTGCCAGGTCGGAAAGCAGCGCCATTGCGATATTCGTGGGGCTGGTACGGGCTGCGACAGCCACCTCGCCGTTCATCTGCACGTTGTCTGGCGGCAGCCAGTTGGTGTGGGCGGTGACATATTCCTCGAAGTAACGCCACGTGCGTCGGCCGGTAGTGGCCAGGAACCGCCGCTCAGGAGCGGATAGCCGGCCGATCCGCGGCGACAGCGGCTGGCTGATGCACCAGGCGACAAGGGGAGAGAGCAGCCATGCCGTCAGCCACGGCGCAGCGGCCGCGAGCATGCCGAAGCGGCCGCCCGCGATGAGTAGCATGGCCAGCACTACGACTGCCAGCGGGCCAACGGCAAGCTGGCGAATGAAGCCGGGCAGATCGTCCGCCGACGTGCGGTCGGTGTCGGCTGCCGTTCGCCATTCCAGCAAGTTGCGACGGGTGATGAACATTCGAACGAGGGTGCGTACGATGGCATCGATGGCGAGCGCAGCCTCGTAGGGCAGCATTGCGAGTAGGAGCAGCCCTTGTGCGAGTGGCCGCGTGGCCGCCCCAGCGGCTTCCAGGAGGTGCGTGGCGATGGGCACATCGTGCGGCTTGCGCACAAAGTCGAGCAGGCAGGCCAGCAAGGGCGGCAGAAGTGTGGTCAGGACGACCAATGCTGCAACGGCCACGGCCACCGGCCACGTGCAGAGCAGCCAGGCGCCGACGAGCAGGCCGACCATCGCCGGAGGCACGAGGCTACGGCGCAGGTTGTCGAGGATTTTCCATGCGGAGAGCCATGACAGCGGGTTCCTGGCCCCCGCCACGCCATGGTTGGGGACGCGGGGAAAGAGCCACCAGAGGATCTGCCAGTCGCCGCGAATCCAGCGGTGTCGTCTTCGCGAGTCGGCGAGATAGCTCGACGGATGGTCCTCGTGCAGCACCACGTCGCTCTCCAGCCCAGAGC
>Ga0315902_10004272_pt1 | contig 20750 bp, 17 predicted proteins | sample LakEriMetagenome_9_FD_203523 | JGI IMG/M metagenome (GOLD analysis project Ga0315902, IMG submission 203523) | Freshwater fungal communities from buoy surface, Lake Erie, Ohio, United States - Buoy 12 MA117 | ecosystem: Environmental > Aquatic > Freshwater > Lake > Lake biofilm | place: USA... | reverse complement strand
CAACAAGCCCGGACGGAGCGCGATCAGCTCTCAGGAGGGGAAAACGCGCCTTCTCAGGCGGTTTTTCCGCAAACTCTTAGTGGTTTATCAGTTTCCAATCAATAGGTGTCACCAACGAGTGGTGACCCTTGCCCAACCTGCACAGGCACAGGAAAGATATGCGTTTCCAATCAATAGGTGTCACCAACGAGTGGTGACAACGGCGCAGGCCAGATCACTGGCTCCTTCACCATTCCCGGTTTCCAATCAATAGGTGTCACCAACGAGTGGTGACAGGCGGAGTTTGGTGGAAATCTCACCACGGTTCGCGACGGTTTCCAATCAATAGGTGTCACCAACGAGTGGTGACTGGATGGATTCACGCACTCTGGAGATGCACGATGAGCACTGAGTTTCCAATCAATAGGTGTCACCAACGAGTGGTGACACGCGCTGGATGTGGCAGAGCGTCACGCCAACGGCCAAGTTTCCAATCAATAGGTGTCACCAACGAGTGGTGACAAGCCGTCGCGGTCGCCACAAAGGCTCTTGACGAATACGGGTTTCCAATCAATAGGTGTCACCAACGACTGGTGACAAGCACTGGCAGGCCACACGCGATCTGGTCAGCAGGTTTCCAATCAATAGGTGTCACCAACGACTGGTGACGGCATAACCTCCCTTACCAAAAGTGACATCGGGCATAAATCGTTTCCAATCAATAGGTGTCACCAACGACTGGTGACACTCAAAGAAGAGTACTTTAAATTATTATAGTTAGAACAATTTCCAATCAATAGGTGTCACCAACGACTGGTGGCCTGAGGGAGTGGGAGGGAGGCCCAATTTCAATGAAGAACAATTTCCAATCAATAGGTGTCACCAACGACTGGTGACCGTTATTACACTCATCGCCATGGTGATCATCGTGGCGGTTTAATTTCCAATCAATAGGTGTCACCAACGACTGGTGACCGCGGCCCCCGAAAGGGCCTGCGCGGCAGGCGATCCGAGGATCGTTTGCGCACCCCTTACCTTGGCTGCGGCGGAGCGTGGCGTCAAGCCTGTGGAAAACCCTGAGATCCGTTGCGCCGCATGGTCGCGCGCCGATCAACGCAAACACTGGGGTTTGGGCGATCAGCCGGGGGGTGCGCGGAAGGGGAAAACGGCCAGGCACCAGTGGTGGCCAGTGAGGTGGTCACCCTGGAGATCCGCGCACCCCCTCCCAGCCCTGGCCCTGCTCAGATCACCTTGTCTTCCCAGACTTGGGTTTCCACCGGCTTGCCCAGCTGCTCGGCCACGGGGGCGCGTTGAGGCACCAGCCAGAGCCGCACACTGTCTTCCCCCGTGGCGATGCCCATCAGCCCATCACGCAACTGCCGGAGCTGATGGGGCTGTAGGCGGCATTCGAACACGCTCCATTGCAGCCGCTCGCCATAGCCTTCAAGCATCTTGGCCAGCTTGCGGCGCCGCTTGTTGCTCGGGCTGTCGTACGCGATCACCCACAGCTGCTCACCAGTGATGCTCATCGGCGCAGCGGCACCATAAGCACTCGATCGGGGTCATCCACAACGGCGGCAAAGCTCTTCACCAACTGGTCAAGCACCTCCCAGCGCGGGCCACTGCCTCCAGCCCCCAGCTGGATCGGTTCAGCCATGAAGGACGACCAGGCCCGCAGCCACAACCGCCGGCCGGCGTCATTGAGATACACGCCAGCGCCATGGGGCTGGAAATGATCTGCTGCAGAGAGCTGCCCCGCACGGATCAGCTGGCCGTGAAACGGATCCACCAGAAAGGTGCGCAACGGCTCAATCAGATCCGACACCAGCGCCGCATGACGGGGCGATCCCACATGCAGCACACCGTTGTAAGGATCCAGGCCGCGCAGCTCCACCCGCAGCAGCAGCGCATTCCAGAGCACTCCATAGCCAAACCCGCATAGGGCATCGAACGGCGTGAGCGGTGGCCGGCGGCTGCGCACCGCAAAGCCGAAGCCATCGCCTTCGAGCAGCCCGCCGAGACTGCGGAAATACAGAGCGGCCGCAGACCCCTCAAGCCCGCGCAGATGATTGGGGCAAGGGGCACGACCGGTGAGGGTCTGCAACTGCCCCAGCCGCCGCAGACAGCTCTCCACCTCCGTGCGCCCACTGCGCCGCGTGAAGCGCTGCAACACCACCCGCCCGTTGGCGATCTTGCCGCTGACCAGGGCGCGAGCCACCTCCAGCCGCCGTTCCTCCGGCAGCGCCTCCTGCCGCCGGGCGCGATGGCGAAAACCACCCTCCAGCGGTTGCAGCCGGCCAAGACAATGGCCGCTGCTGGTGAGATAGGCAATCGGGATGCCGCGCTTGAGGCAGGCGCGGATCAGCTGGGTTGTGAGCTGCATCTGCCCCACCACCAGGATCTGATCCAGCAGCGGCAGCCCCATGCGGTCGAGCTCCTGTTCGTCGCTGCGCACCACCAGCTGCTCACCCTCGATGCCGGCGGTGCCGTGGGGGCGCAGGAGATACAGGGAACGCATGGGCTGTGGGGGTGGGCATCTGCCTAAGTGTTGCCTCGGGGCATCCAGCCTCTGGAGATGGATCAAAGCAGCCAAAACAAAATGGCTGCACCAAAAGAGTGCAGCCAATCAAGAGATGGCACCAACAAGTGGTGACTGCGTAGGTCCGCTCCGCGGCGTGCGACCAACTCAAGCCAGTTTCCAATTAATAGGTGTCACAAACGAGTGGTGACACACACCAGTAAAACCTCTAGAACTCTTGGCGGCTGATGTTTCCAATCAATAGGTGTCACCAACGAGTGGTGACAACGAGGATGGCTTCGAGGTAACACCCAAGGGCCTCGAAGAGTTTCCAATCAATAGGTGTCACCAACGAGTGGTGACACAGTTTAGAAAATCAATATATTTTCATCCAGATAAAGAATTAGGTTTCCAATCAATAGGTGTCACCAACGAGTGGTGACGCGCAGGGATATGCCTCATATGGCGGTAAGTTTACAGAGTTTCCAATCAATAGGTGTCACCAACGAGTGGTGACTTAGAAAAACTCCTAAGGGTCCTGTGCGGATTATTCACTACGTTTCCAATCAATAGGTGTCACCAACGAGTGGTGACTGAGTGGGGGCGAGTAGAAGATTGGGACCACAATCAGGTTTCCAATCAATAGGTGTCACCAACGAGTGGTGACCATGATGGTCAACATCGACAGCGACAGCGTTATTACAGTTTCCAATCAATAGGTGTCACCAACGAGTGGTGACAGTTATGAAGTTATGGACTTTATTAAGTATTGCGGGAATAGGTTTCCAATCAATAGGTGTCACCAACGAGTGGTGACAGCCTCTTCTGCGGGTACCCTTAGCGGCTCGTTGAGTAGTTTCCAATCAATAGGTGTCACCAACGAGTGGTGACAATGAAACACCGGAAATAGGACTTTGGCTGCTACCAATAAGTTTCCAATCAATAGGTGTCACCAACGAGTGGTGACGGCGGCCCCCGAGAGGGCCTGCGGCGCGGGCGATCCGAGGACCGCTTGCGCACCCCCCTACCCTGGCCACGGCTAAGCGCGGCGTCAAGCCTGTGGAAAACGCTGAGATCCGTTGCGCTGCAGTCTTGCGCGCCCATCAATGCAAACACTGGGGTTTGGGCGATCGGCCGGGGGGTGCGCGGAGAGCGGAAAGGGGAACACTTCTGCCTTGGCCAGCGAGGTGGTCGACACGGGGAGCCGCGCACCCACCTGCCGCTGAGGAATCCAGGCGTAGCCTGGCCTTCAGGCACCAACCCCGCTCAGGCATGGACGTTGAATACATCGGCACGGTGCGCGATGACATCCGCTCCATCCTTGGGGGTGTGGAGGAACTGGAGGAGATGATCCGGTGGCAGTGCCGCCAGCAACCCGTGAGCCGGGTCACGATTGCGCCGTTAATCCCTGGTCGTTCCGGAGCCGTGGTGTTTCTGGTGCGGCGGCTCGACAGCCGCGGGCCGCGCAAGCCGTGGGTGGTGAAGGCCTCCAGCGATGTGGACCATGTGAACCGGGAACGCAGCAACTACGCCACCTACATCCAGGATCGCTGGCCCCAGGTGCCATGCCTGTTGGATACCGGCGCTTCCAGGGTGCTCATCTATGAATTCGGTGGTTTTCTTGCCGGCTTTGATCCCACAACCCTTCGCCAGGGCTATCGCCGGTCGTCCCCAGAGGCCCTGGCGGCGTTGATGCAGCGGCTGGTGAAGGTGCTGTTTGCCGTTCATGAATTCGGCACCGACACCCTCTCCTTTCTGCAACGGGAGCAGCTGAACCCTCCACCACAGGAGTTTCTGCCCACTCTCTCCACCCTCACCCCGTCCCTTGCCACCGAGGTGGCAGATCGCTGGCAGGAGCTGGTGGCCCGGGCCGCCCAGCTCCCCACCCGCATCTCCAGGGGCTGCCACAGCGATCTCAATGCCGGCAACATCCTGTTTGAACCGGGTGATCAGCCTTCCTATCCCCTCTTCATTGATTTCGGCCTCATGGAGGAGGGTGCCAGCCTCGGCTATCCCGGCAATGGCTATCCACCCTTCTGGGATTACGCCAAGCTCGAGCGCGACATCAAAACCCGCTTGTTCGTGGAGGAGGCCACCGGCGCCGGCCTGGATCTGGAGACGATGCTCCGCGTGATCCGCCATCTCGATCCGCCCCATCCCGATGGGCCCCTGCCACCAGAATTAGCCTCTCTCCCTTGCGTGCAGCGCCTCGCGGCCACCCTGCAAGCGCTGCGGGAGGCGGTGCGGAGCTGCAGCCCACCGGATCTGTTTGATCGCTGTTATCGGCTCAGCGTGGCCTACAGCACCGTGCGCGTTCTCTATCGCCCTGCCGATGAGGATCTCGATCCGATGGCCCAACATCGGGTGGCCGCTGAATCGGTGCTTGCCCTGCTGAGGCCAGCCAGCGTCTCTCCCGCCTCCATGGGAACCAGCGCACCCTCCGAGCCAGGCAGCGTGTTGGTGCGTTCCTTCGCGGCCGAAGCCTTCCCGCCATCACCTGATCCCGCCCTGCTGATCAACCTGACGGATCTTTTCCACGACCGCCTGCCGCTCCACGATCAGGTGTGTTCGCAGGACATCCCGCAACGCATCGCGGCTGCCTTCTCGGCCATCACGCAACTGCCCAAGCCTCTGCAGATTGCCTTCGCCTGCCACCTCTCCATCGCCTGGTATCTCGGCTCCCAGCTCCACCCCAAGCGCGGAATCGCGGTGATCCCCTGGCAGAACGGTTCCACGGGCCCAGTGCCCTGGGATGGAACCACCGCTCGCCTGCCGGATGGCGCACCTGGCTGGCAGCAGAGCGAGCGGGATCTACAGGCCGGAGACGATCTCGCCGTGATGGTGTCGCTCACCCGGCCGGTTCTCGCGGATGCCGACCGCGCCATTGAGGAGCTGCAGCTGCCGATCGGCCATCGGCTCCATCTGGAGCTCCCCGAACCGGGAACCACCGCTATTCACGATGGCCCCCATGCCCGCTGGCTGGTTGACGCCCTGATCCGCACCGCCCTGCCCCTGGTGCAGCAACACCGCCCGCCCCGCCTGCACCTCTTCGCCGCCTGCCCCGCCGCCTTCGCCTTCCTCCTCGGCCAGCAGGCCGATGCGTTGGGCCCCACCACCGTGTATGAGTTTGCCTTTAACAACCCCAGCCGCAGCTATTGGGCCGGGATGGGTAGCTGATCCTCTATTCGCTGGGATCACTCCAATCCACTTGGATGAACCCAGTGGTCTCCAGCCGATTCACGAACGCATGGCTTTCGTTGGAAAGGCTGCCATCGGAAGAAAAAATCGGAAACAACACCACGGTCTCCAGAAATCGCCCGCGGTGGGGCTCGTAAACAGCCTGGGATCGGCTCGCATGCAGTGCAGCTGTGTTTGGCGCGCTTCTCCGTACGGGCCGTGCCATGGCGCTGGCAAGGGAACCCTGCGCTGGGGCTTGTGGTCCACCGTCCAGCGGCAGGAGCCGATTCCAGATGCGGCCAACACGGGTTGGCAGATCGTCTATCTGTTTATTTTGTAATCGCCCTGTGAGATCGGAGCGCTTCAAGGGGGGTACATGGAACCAGTGAATCACCTTGGCATCTGCAGCACTGGATGCCTCCCGCACCCAGACCATCATCCGTTCTGGGGCCATCACTTCTCTCCATGGCGGCAACACAAAAGGGGTGCTGCCATGGATCCCAAGCCACTGCCTCGCCAACCCCCTTGCCTCCCGAAGAAGCCTCTCCAGATCCCGGCCGGATTGCACCTGAATCCCCTCGGGCAGGGCGCCTGAATCCAGCCACTGCCAATGGCAGCCAATCGGGGTTCTTGTGTATCGAGGTTTGAAAATACGGTGGTCGGGCCGGCGCCACGTCCGACCAAAGCCTGCCAAGGCCATGGTGAGGCCATGGAGGGCGGCAAGCAGTTTTCTGAGGGCTTCTTCCGATTCACCCGCTGCGAATGCCCGTTGCACGCGCCATTGCAAGAGGCCCGATGTTCTGAACACGGGCCTATCCAACTGGAGCATGGAGTGGGTGTAGGCCATCTCCAGGAGCCCAAGCTGGGCGGCTTCACCAGCGCCAAGCCCCCCGAAGAGCTGATCAACGGCCTTGCGCGCCCTTGCCTCGCTTGTGACACCGCCAAACAGCCGAAGCGCCATACCCCGGATGGCCGAGCGGAACATGATCGGCCTGAATTCCGGAGTGCCATCAAACAGTTTGGGGGTTGAGCCCTGGCCACCCAACACACACGAAAACAACACCGGTTCCCCCAGTGCTTGGCTGCGGCCATATCCAGTGCTGGTGCGGCCCCCTATCCCGGATGCAAGGGCGCGCTGAAGTGTTGCGTCAACGTCAGCCCATTCCTGTTCAGATAGCTCCCGCCCGGTGCTGCTGATCCCAATCTGGAGATGGGGCTTCAGCAAACTCACCAGCGCATAGGCCGAATGGCAGCCATCGGATTGGTCTGGCTCATAGCCAACCTGCCAGTTCTGCTGGGGATGCACCACATCCAACAGCCCCTCCCGCCACCTGTTATCAACAGGCCAGGCGCCATGAAAACGCAGCAGGCCAGGCTGTTGCTGTTCTGCACCCCAGCGATTGCCACACCACAATTGCCTCTGCTCCGAGCTGCAGGCGCGGCGGAAAAGGCCCTTGATGCTGCTTCCAGGAATCAGTGGCCAGCCACCGGCCGCAATCGCCGGTCGGATGAATCCTTCGTCCATCCCACTGTTGCTCAGCACGCGCCAGTCTACCCAGACATCCACGAGATGCAGCCCATGTATGGCGAAGGGGCTCTCTGAGCCCACTCCTGAGAGCCATTCAGCAAGCCAATGCTCGCTGTGCTGCCGGAAATTGCGATCATCCCTCGGTCGCTTCTGAATGAAATGCCTCTGGCAACGCCCTTTGACCTGGGCGCGATACTCCATGGGCACCCGTTGTCTGATTCCATCCACAGCTGGTGGATCCGCGCCAGGCGGCGGTGGCGGTGGCGGTGGCTCGCCAATGGGCCCGGGTTGGCGAGCCGCAGATTGGGGAGGAGGCGGTGGTGCTGGAGGCTGCTGAGCCTGTGGGTTGTTGGATCGGCGTGGTGGTGGCCCCCCGATTCCTCGCTGACGGCGACTGCGGCCTGGGGGTGTCATAGCGAATCCCTCCCCGATGGCTTCTTCAGCCGTTGCGTCCACCAAACCACCGCATCACAGAAATTGGTGAGAACAGCCAGTGCGGCTTGCTGATGCTCGCGAGGCAGGTTCCATAGAGCATCGGCAACCAGTTCGATGGCCGCTTCCGCTTCATTTCTACTCGCCATCTGATTCGGAATCGTGATACCGCTCAGTTCCATGATCTCTACAAACGCGCACCAGACATCCTTCAGGAAATCAGCCTTGTGTGCGTCGCTCTCAGCCAGCCGGAGGTATTCACCCCAGAAACGCTCCAAGCCATAGGCACACGTTGCACGCATTTTGTACGCCTGGTTCAGGGAGTCGTTATCTCGGCCCCTCGCATCAAGAACAATCTTCTGGGCTCGTTTGTCCAGGTGGTAAGGATTCCAGCCCATCAGCCCGCCCCCTGCACCACGGGATTGGTGGTCTGGACAGGCTGATGAAGGCTCACCGCACAACGGCCAAAGCCAACACTTTCCAGTCCTCCGAAATAGAGTTCTCCTTCTGCCTTCTCTCCAAAAGGGGCCCAGTCTTGTTGTTGATCTGGCTTCAGCGCGATCGGGAAGATCAGCACACTGCCTTCTGGAAGGGCCTCGACATTGAAAAAGGCTTTGCCTTGTACCCTTTTTTCATTGTCGTCGAGTTTCACTCTGCTCTGACGATAGAGAGCCATGTCGTGGATCAGCCCCACATCGGCATCCGCCACCACGACCAGACGGTTGTTCGGCACCATGGGCTCCATCGATGGCGGCAGCCAGGCGGAAAGGTCTTGCAAGTGCTCAAGAGTCATAAACCCCAGATTGAAAAAGAGCGTGGCTTGTGCTTCTCCTTCCCTGCCCACGATCCCTGTGCTTCCCGTATAGGCGGGCGGCTCAGAGCCCACCAGATCGGGTGCGGCAATCGAGGCATAGCGCCGCAGCAACAGTGGTGAGCTCACCCAGACAATGGGTTGGCCTGGGCAGAACACAGGAAACCAGAGAAGGGAAGCATGCTCGAATTTCACATTGCCTTCATGGATATCATCCCGTTTGGCATCCGAAGGACTTCCATACCAGTGAAAGCAATGCTTCTCATTGCCGCGCATCTCCGCACGGAACCGCCCACGAAGGGAGCTGCCAGGAATGATCCCGGTCTGGGTGAAAGGGTCTCGAAAAATCAGATTCAGATTCCCCGCTTCCTCTCCCGCGGACGCCCCGACATGCAGGGGAGCCAGGGTTCGGATCAGGCCGTAGCGGCGTTCGTACATCGGTGTGGAAAGCAGATGGTTGGGAGTTGTCTGGGTCAGACGATGGGGAGAGAGAGTGCAGTGCCCAGATGCTTCAAGCTGAAGCCCTCCTTCGGAAACCAGACCTCCGGCCACTCGGCCCAGGGGTCCAGCGGATCACCGGCCACGTGATAGCAGCTGCCCGCAGGGAGGGCCCAGCGGCCCCTGGAGAGTCGCCGCCTGGCTGGACGCTCTCCAGGCCAAGGCCTGGGCTCTCGGCTTCCTTCCCCCAGCCGGTAGCGCCAGGGGCGGGGGCGTTCCGTGAGGATGCCTGGTGGCTTGCCCTCGCGGCGCCATGGGAAACGCCCTCGGGCAATGGTGGTGTCAATGGGCTCGCGAATCGATAATTTCGGCCCTCCCCACAGGCCCGGAGTCACCAAAGCAAATGGGGCCGTCAACTTCTCTGCCAGAAGCTTCTCCAGCAGAGGGGGAATGGCAACGCAGGAGAGCCGTGCCAGATGGCCCTCCCCCCCGAATCGCACCGTGCCATCTGGGATGGAATGGCTGCTGAGATAGGCCAGTCGCACCTTCGGTTGCAGAGCAACGCCGTATTCCAGGAACAGGTCTCCGTCCACAGCACTGACCCGTTCGTTCTCACGGAGCTTGGGGTGCAGGTGGGGAACGGCTTGCCACGGTTCATCGTGAATGGCAATCACCTCTCCAGCGCGATCTGAATTGGCAGGATGGGGCCAATCGGCCAGGCGGATCCAGCCTCCAGATGGGCTTTTCCCCTGCCGATCCGCCCAGGCCGGATGCCACCATCCAGACCACTCCTGCTCGTTGTTGCTTGCCTGCCACGCAAGCCGATCTCGGCTCTGGCGCCCCGTATCCCCACCGGTTTCCTGGAGGAGCACCATGGGTGCAGGCAACATCAAATCTCCGCTGGAAGACCACCAGAATGGCCCTGCCGTGAAGAGATGGCCCACATCAGCCCGACTGAGTTCACTCGCCAAAAGCCCAGCCACTGCTGGAGAATCGGGCGGAAAGTGCTCAGAAGCCTGGCCCGTGAGAGCTTCAGGGGACAGCAAGCGACCACTGGAGCCATACAGCAGCCCCAGGGGTTCCAGCAAAACGATGCACTTGAACGGGAGAGAGCTCATCCCACCGCCTCCTGCCGCTTTTCCATCCCTGCCATCACCCGCCCCAGATTGAGCAGCCAAGGGGCAAACGCTCTTCCCTGCTCTGGCTCGAGGTGGCTGGCAACGTATGGGTCATCGTCTGGGGCCCGTTTTTGTTGGGGCTCAGGCAACACACATCCGGGGAAGTAGGCCTGCCAGAGCGCTTCTGCTGTTTCCCTTGTCATGGCCTGCCGCTCCTGCAGCCACACCACATCCTCGGCCAGATGGCGCCAGTTGGGCGCCTTGCCATCCCGCGATGCCGCTGTGCGGCCATGGCGATCGGTGTAGGAATCAAGGATGGGCCTTAACCACGACCAGGGGCAGCTCCACTCCAGGTGATTGCCGCTGGCATAGAGCAAGCGAAGGGCGAAGCGATCACGCCCACGGGTCTTGGCGGTGGCTTCCGCCTCGCGGGCATGTTGGAGTGCTTCCCTCTGCGGAACCGTGGCATCGGCCCAAACCACACCCATGGAGATGGTGAGTTCAGGATGTTTGGCCTCCTCCCAGATTGAAGGGAACGCAAGAAGCCAATGCCAGAGATCGGAGGTTGTGAGATCAGCCTTCCCGGGAACCGTTTCATGCAAGGCGCCCAGGAGATCATCCCCACCGGCATAGACAACTGTGGCCTTGGGCTTCTCACCTCCACCCATGCGGTGCGGCACGGCCTGGTAAAGCGATGCAGCCCAGGCGCGCATGGTACTGCTGAAGTGGCGAAGGGATTGCTCCTCTCCGTCCTGTTGGGCGATACGGGTGAGATAGCTGCCGATCTGATCTCCATCCGCCATGAACCAGATGATCGATTCAGGTTTTGCTTGCTGTTCCCTGTCCTGGCGCGTGCTGAGCTGGACGAACCGCTGCAGCAGAGCTTCGACCATCTGATCGTCCAAGGGCTGATCCAGCACAAAGGCATTGCGGAGGATGGGGCGGTATGTGATCAGGCGCTTCACCAGCTCCAGGAGCGATATCTCTTCCTTCCTGTCAGCAAAATCGGCAAAAGCCTCCCCAAGCTCTTCGCGCAGCTGAGCCAACATGTTTGAGGCCTCCTTGGCGGCCATCGCTGCATCCACTTTCCAGGGGGGAATCACCCGCGCCATCATGGGGCGCACCACGGCTTCCGCCGAGGAGAGAGTGGAGCTCTCCCCTGTCCAGTTGGGCACACTCCAATCACGCTGCTGTTTGCTGATCAGAAGTGCCTGACGCGCAGCATGGATGGTGTCGCCGGCCCCGTGGAACACCTCCCAGCTGTGGGAGGCAGCGGCTTTCCAGCTTGCTCCCCAACCCTGCTCCCAATCACACCACCCATCAGGAACGGGTTGAAAATCCTCTACCCGGATGGTCTTCTCCAACCAGCTTCGACAAACGTTGAGAACCTTCGACCATGCCTGGAGGAGTGCTGCCCGTGCCTGCGCTTTGGGGTAGTCGCCCTGGATGATCACCGTATTGGGAACGCCCTGGGAGATCTGCACCCCCGCCGGACTGATCACCGCGTCGCTCCGCCCCAGGAAGCTTGCGGCATCCGCACAGATGGCGTGGGCGAGATGGGAGAGAAGCAGAGAGCTGCCGTAGAGGTCCCGTAGCTTGCGGGAAGAGCGAATGAACCCTTGCACCGGGGCAAAGGTGAGGGCGGTGTAACCAACGGAACCCCTGCTGTCAGACATGAACAATGAAGGCTGACATTCCAGGTCTTAGCCCGAGGTGCCATGAGACGCCAACAAGGGGCTGTCGCAATTCGCGAATCATTAGAATTGGTAAAGAATTGGACCGTGATACCCGGGTGCCTATCTAGCTTGGGGAAGCATTGATGATCGATCAAGTCTTTTCAAGATGGTAACACTCTCTTCCTACTGAAATCAATTGCCTCAATGAACCCCAACAAAGCTCGCTCTACCATCGACGGCAAGACCTTTCTGCGTGAAGCCCTTGCCCTGGAACAGACTGTGCTCGCTTCCCAGCTCAGATTGTCGCTGCAATCCATCACCCATAGCGGCACGGCAGGCGAGGTGAACGAAGAGCATTTCATCGGCCTGCTTAAGCGCTATCTGCCCAATCGCTATGGAGTTAATCAGGGCATAGTACTCGATTCCACTGGAGCAACCAGTGATCAGATCGATATCATCATCTACGACCCTCAATACACACCTCCTCTACTGGATCAGCAAACCCACCGCTATGTGTTAGCAGAGGCTGTTTATGCTGTTTTGGAAGTAAAACCCGCCATCAACAAAGACTATCTGCAATATGCTGGGAACAAAGCCCGATCTGTTCGCTGCCTTTCGCGTACTTCCATTCCTATTCCCCACGCAGGAGGAACCTATCCAGCCAAGGCCCTTTTTCCGATCCTGGCAGGGATTGTTGCCGTTCGGGCTGAGTGGAGTGATGGGCTGAAGTCCTTAGCTTTTTCAGAGGCTCTCCAGGCCCTCCAGGGTGATCACCTCCTGAGTATTGGCGTGGCCCTGGAAAATCATGCCTTTGATCTGTCGTCCACCCCCGGCGAGCTAAAGTTCAGCGACGCCATCGAGGGCTCCCTGGCCTGGTTTCTCTTCAACCTCCTCAGACGTCTGCAGGAGCTCGGCACCTGCCCAGCTGTTGATTGGAATCGCTACCGCGATGTGCTGTCCCATGTTTAACTCCCACGAGCGCAACTGATTCTCCCATTTGAGTCGAGATGTTGCTCAGCTGCCCAGAGTGTCCTATTAATTGGGGGCGATTGATACGAATCCCGTAGTTTTCGTCGTTTCCAATCAATAGGTGTCACCAACAACGAGTGGTGACAGGGGAGGAGGAAAGGTCTTTATATCCATATCTCAAACAAGCTCCCCCCGGGGCATGGGCAGCGCCAGCCACCATCCAGACCTTGCGTCCAAGAGGCCCAACCAGCGAGGGGCTTTCCTGATGCCACCATCACCGTTCGAAGTCCCCATCCCGCCAGGACGTGAGCCTGAACACCAACACCGATCCTGCGCCCCAGCTCTTGCTCGAGCGGCTGGCACAAGTGGAGCAGCGTCCCGAACTGGCACCGGGCCGGCGCCGCTTGGTGGTGGTGATGGGCCAGCTGGGCGACTTCGACAGCCTGGAGTACGCCCAGGCCCTGGCGGCTGCACTGCCGCGGCTGGAAGCAGCCGGGATCGACCTGCTGGCGATCGCCATCGGCAACGACGCTGGCGCCGAGCGCTTCTGTGCCTACACCGGCCTGCCCCGGCACTGCCTGGCGGTGGATCGCGGTCCCGAGCTGCACCGGGCCCTGGGGCTCTACGCCGGCCTGCGGGCGGGCGGACCCTGGCCATCCCTGCTGCTGATGTGCGCGGGCATCGGCTCACCCGGCACCCTGGCTGAAGTGCTGCGCGGCTACAGCGGCGACCGCCAGGCGCCCCAACGGCTGCAATCCCCCCTGTTCGCACTGCTGGGCAGTGGCTACCAGCGCCCCTTCGAGCTGGCCAGTGTGCGCCTGGGCAACATGGTGGAGGTGCTGGGCCGCTGGCGCACCTACGTGCCCAGTGATGCCCACCTCACCCAGCGCGGTGGCACCTTCCTGCTGGATGGCGACAACCGCCTGCTCTACGAGCACCGGGACCGGGGGATCCTCGGCTTCTCGGAAACCATGGCCCAACCGCTGAACTTCCTCGAGCCCTTCCTCAAACCCGAGCGATCGGCTCAGCCTGGGTCAGGCACGCAGGCATAAGTGGTGACGCTGGCGCGGCGCTGCCTGAACTCCGGCGCCTGCGGATCCGCCGGGCTCCACCACCAGCGGCCGTCGGTGTAGCTGGGGGCTCCGGCGTTGTTGGTGCGCGGCAGCTGCAGGCTGACACCGCGCCACTGCAGCACCACATAGGCCCCCGGCACGGTGCCGGCGGTGGTGTTGGGGATACCGGCTGCGTCCACGGCGCCCGCGAACACCGCCGCCAGCAGCGGATCGCCATCGCACAGGTAAGCCTGGCGCTGCAGGGGGGCCGGCCCAGTGGCCCAGGCGGGCGCCGCCAGCAGCAGGCTGAGCAGCAGGGAAAGCAGCCAGGTCATCGGTACCGCCATGCACGCTCCATAGGATCGCCCCACCAGCGCCCTGCCTGCCCGTGGCCGAGTCCAACGCCGCCAGCGCCACTCCCGCCGCCAGCCCCCTGCTGCTCAGCGGCGGCGCCAGCCTGCGCGGCAGCGTGCGCGTGCCGGGCGACAAGTCGATCTCGCACCGGGCCCTGCTGTTCGGGGCCATCGCCGAGGGCACCACCCGGATCGAGGGCCTGCTGCCCGCCGAAGACCCCCTCTCCACCGCCGCCTGCCTGCGGGCCATGGGGGTGGAGGTGTCGGCGATTCGCGCCGGTGAAGCGGTGAGCGTGCAGGGGGTGGGGCTCGATGGCTTGCAGGAACCGGCCGACGTGCTCGACTGCGGCAACTCCGGCACCACTATGCGGTTGATGCTGGGGCTGCTGGCCGGCCGCACGGGCCGCCACTTCGTGCTCAGCGGCGACGCCTCCCTGCGGGGGCGGCCGATGCGGCGGGTGGGGGCGCCCCTGGGCCAGATGGGTGCCGTGATCCACGGCCGCAAGGACGGCAACTTCGCCCCCCTGGCGGTGCTGGGTCAGGCCCTGCAGGGCACCACGATCCGCACGCCGGTGGCCTCGGCCCAGGTAAAGAGCGCCATCCTCCTGGCCGGCCTCACCGCCATGGGCCCCACCACCGTGATCGAGCCGGCCCAGAGCCGCGACCACAGCGAGCGGATGTTGGGGGCCTTCGGCGCCCAGCTGGAGGTGGGCGGCCCCGGCCTCACCGAGGTGATCGTGACCCCCGGCAGCCCCCTTCTGGGCCAGAGCGTGGTGGTGCCTGGCGACATCAGCTCCGCCGCCTTCTGGCTGGTGGCCGGGGCCATCACGCCCGGCGCCGAGCTCACGGTGGAGAACGTGGGCCTCAACCCCAGCCGCACCGGCATCCTCGAGGTGCTGGCCCAGATGGGCGCCCGGATCGAGGTGCTCAACCCGCGCGATGTGGCCGGCGAGCCGGTGGGCGACCTGCGCGTGTGCCATGGGCCCCTGCAGGCCTTTGCGATCGGCGGCGAGCTGATCCCGCGGCTGGTGGATGAGATCCCGGTGCTGGCGGTGGCCGCCTGCTGCGCCGAGGGCGTCAGCCGCATCACCGACGCCGGCGAGCTGCGGGTGAAGGAAACCGACCGGCTGGCGGTGATGGCGCGCCAGCTGGGTGCCATGGGAGCCCGCATCGAGGAATTCGAGGACGGCATGGCTGTCACCGGCATCACGACCCTGCGGGGCACCGCCGTGGACAGCGAGACCGACCACCGGGTGGCCATGAGCCTGGCGGTGGCGGCCCTGGTGGCAGAGGGCAGCACCAGCCTGGCGCGCCCGGAGGCGGCGGCCGTGTCCTATCCCGGCTTCTGGGATGACCTGCAGCGCCTGCGTGGCTGAGGCTGGGCCCCTGCGGCCCCACCTTGGCGCCGACGGCAGCTTCAGCCTCTGGAGCGACCACTTCGGCGAGGGCTTCCATGGGGGCATCGGTGCCCTCTGCGAGGCGCGGGCGAAGTTTGTGCACCCAGCCCAGCTGGAGCGCTTCCCCCGCGGCCGGCGGCTGCGGGTGGTGGATGTGGGCTTCGGCCTGGGCACCAACAGCGCCGCCCTGCGGGAGGCCGCCGAAGACTGGGGCCTGGAGCTGGAGATCTGGGGGCTGGAGTGCGACCCCCAGCCCCTGCGCCAGGCCCTCGCCACCCCCGCCTTTCGCAGCCAGTGGCGGCAGCACACCGTTCGCTGGCTGGAAGGGATCCTGGCCGCGGGCGGCGAGAGCGGGCTGCTGTGGGGGGATGCCCGCCAGCGACTGCCGGAGCTGCTGGGCGAGCGGCGACTGGCCGGCCACTGTGATCTGGTGCTCCTGGACGCCTTCTCCCCCCAGCGCTGTCCGGAGCTCTGGAGCGATGAGTTCCTCGACCAGCTGGCCCGCCTGCTTGAGCCCCGGGGCCGGCTGCTCACCTACTGCTGCGCCGCCGCCGTGCGCCGCAGCCTGATGCAGGCCGGACTGGAGCTGGCCTCCATCCAGGCGCCGCCCGAGCAGTCAGCCAACAACGGCGAGCTCTGGAGTTTCGGCACCGCCGCCAGCCCCTCTGCCCTGCTGGACGCGGGCACGACGGGAGGCGGCCCCCTGCGGCCCCTCAGCACGATGGAACTGGAGCACCTGGGCACCCGGGCGGCCGAGCCCTACCGCGACCCCGGCGGCCAGGCCAGCGCCGCGGAGATCCTGGCGGCCCGCCAGAGAGCCCAGGCGGCGAGCAGCGCCTCCTGCACCAGCGCCTGGCGGCGGCGCTGGGGCCTGTAAGGACGCCAACTAGATTCCGCTCCAGCCGTTGCCAGGGTCCATGCTTGCCGTCGCCGTGTTGGCCGCTGGAAAGGGCACGCGCATGAAGAGTGCCCTGCCCAAGGTGCTCCAACCCCTGGCCGGCGCCACCCTGGTGGAGCGGGTGCTGGGCAGCTGTGACCAGCTCAGCCCCGAGCGGCGCCTGCTGATCGTCGGCCACCAGGCGGAACGGGTGGAGCGCTCCCTGGGTCACCACAGCCGCCTGGAGTTTGTGCTGCAGCACCCCCAGAACGGCACGGGTCATGCCGTGCAGCAGCTGCTCGAGCCCCTGCAGGGTTTCAGCGGGGATCTGCTGGTGCTCAACGGCGACGTGCCCCTGCTGCGGCCGGAAACCCTGGAGGATCTGTTGGAGCAGCACCGGGCCAGCGGCGCCGCCGTGACCCTGCTCACCGCCCGCCTGGACGACCCCACGGGCTACGGCCGCGTGTTCGCCGATGGCCAGGGGCGGGTGGAGCGGATTGTGGAGCACCGCGACTGCAGCCAGGCCCAGCGCACCAACAACCTCATCAACGCCGGCATCTACTGCTTCAACTGGCCGCGGCTGGCAGAGGTGCTGCCCCAGCTCAACAGCAACAACGACCAGGGCGAGCTCTACCTCACCGACACTGTGGCCATGCTCAGTCCTGCCATGCACCTGGAGGTGGCCGATGCCGATGAGATCAACGGCATCAACGACCGCCTGCAGCTGGCCCAGTGCGAAGGGGTGCTGCAGCAGCGGCTGCGGGAGCACTGGATGCGAGAGGGGGTGACCTTCACCGATCCGGCCAGCTGCACCCTCAGCGAGGGAACCCGCTTCGGCCGCGACGTGGTGGTGGAGCCCCAGTGCCACTTCCGCGGTGCCGTGACCATCGGCGAGGGCTGCCGTATCGGCCCGGGCTGCCTGATCGAGCAGGCGCAGATCGGCGAGCGGGTGGAGATCGTGCAGTCTGTGGTGCGGGAGGCGGCGGTGGCGGCCGACTGCGCCATCGGTCCCTATGCCCACCTGCGTCCCGCCGCCCAGCTGGGCGAGGGCTGCCGGGTGGGCAACTTCGTGGAGGTGAAGAAGAGCACCCTGGCTCCGGGCTGCAAGGTGAACCACCTCAGCTACATCGGCGACGCCGACCTGGGAGAAAACGTGAACGTGGGCGCCGGCACGATCACCGCCAACTACGACGGCGTCAACAAGCACCGCACCGTGATCGGCGCCGGCAGCAAAACGGGCGCCAACTCGGTGCTGGTGGCGCCGATCACCATCGGCGAAAACGTGACCGTAGGGGCCGGCTCCACCCTCACCAAGGATGTGCCCAGCGGCGCCCTGGCACTGGGCCGCGCCCGCCAGCTGGTGCGCGAGGACTGGCGGGGCCCGGCCTAGAGCAACCCCTCGAGCAGCGGCAGCAAGCGCTCAAGAGCCACGCCGCGGCTGGCCTTGAGCAACAGCACGTCGCCGGGGGCCAGCCACTCGGCCAGTGGGCCAGCCGCCTGCTCGGGGCTCTCCACCACCGCCAGGCAGGGCAGGCCGGCTGCCGCCTCGGCCATCGCCGCCGCCTCGGCTCCAGAGGCCACAACCACCAGGCCATCGAGCCCCCGCTGGCGTGCCCGTTCGGCCACTTGGCGGTGCAGCGCCTCGCTCTGCTCGCCCAGCTCCAGCATCGTGCCCAGCACGGCGAAGCGCCGGCCGTCCTGACTGGCCAGCAGGTCCAGGGCCGCCAGCACCGCCTCCGGCGAGGCGTTGTAGGTCTCATCCAGCACCGTGAGCCCACCCAGATGCAACCGCCGGTTGCGGCCATCCGATCCGGCTACCTCAAGCTCCTGCAGCGCCGCCAGCGCCACCCCCAGCTCCCGCGCCACGGCGACAGCCAGCAGCAGGTTGCGGGCGTTGTGGCGTCCAGCGAGGGGCAGCTGCAGCCGCTCGCCCTCCAGCTCCAGCACGCCGGCCGCGCCGTCGTAGCGGCCCACCAGATCGGCCTGCTCCTGGCCCGGCTCGCCATGCAGGGCGATGCGGCAGACGCGCCCCTGCCACACCGCGGCCACCGCCGCCTCCAGCAGGGGATCGCCGCCCGGGATCACCAGCAGGCCATCCCCCTTGAGAGCGGTGGTGATCTCACACTTGGCCCGGCCTATGGCCTCGCGGCTGCCCAGGCGGCCGATGTGGGCGGTGCCGATGTTGGTGATCACCGCCACGTCCGGCTCAGCGCAGACGCTCAGCCGCTCGATCTCTCCCAGCCCGCGCATGCCCATCTCGATCACCAGGGCGCGATGCTCCGGGGTGGCCTTGAGCAGGGTGAGGGGCACGCCCACGTCGTTGTTCTCATTGCCACTCGAAGCCAGCACCGGGCCCAGGGATCCCAGGGCGGCGCGCACCAGCTCGCGGGTGGTGGTCTTGCCCGCCGAACCCGTCACCGCCACCACCGGCAGCCCCAGCTGCCGCCGCCACCGCTGCGCCAGCTGCTGGTAGGCCAGCAGGGTGTCGTCCACCACCCAGATCGCACAGCCCTGCCCAGCAGCCTGCTGGGAGAGGCTCTCCAGGGCGGCGGGGTCCAGGCCATCGGTCTGCAGCAGCAGCGCCCGACAGCCGGCCACCACGGCATCGGCCAGAAAGCGGTGGCCGTCAAAGCGCTCGCCCACCAGCGGCACGAACAGACTGCCGGGCGCCAGTGAACGGCTATCGGTGCTGATCGCGCTCAGCTGCGGCGAGGGGCTCTCGCTGGCATCCCCCACCAGGGGCGAACCCCAGAGCTGCTGCAGGCAGGCGAGATCAAGGGGCATGCGCAGGCGACGGAGGAGCGAGCAGGATCATGCCTGAGCCCACCCGGGCGCTGCGCGCCAGCGGCGTTCCCTGGGAATCCAGCAGCCACAGGCGCCCCGCGCCCAGGGATTCAGCCCGCAGCTGCCACTGCTCCGCCAGCTCCTGGCGCTCGGCCGCCGGCAGCGCCTGCCAGCCAGTCGGATCCAGCACCAGCTCCAGATCCCCATCCGGTTCCCGCAGGCGCGCCGCCCCCAGCAGCCCGGCCCCCGGCTCGTCGGCGAAGGCCTCCAGCAGGGGGTCGGGCTCAGGGAGTTCAGCGTTCTCTGGGGGTTCTTCAGCCGGGTATTCCTCAGCGGATGGGGGCTCAGCGATGGGCTGCTCCGCCGATGGCTGCTCAATCAAGGGGTGCTCCGCCGGGGATTGCTCAGCGAGCGGTCCATCAACGGGGCGCTCAACAGCCGAGGACACCTCGGCGGTGGGAGCCTCATGGACCCTCTCACCTGGGGATGGACTGCCCAGGCTCCCCAGCCCCCAACCGGCCGCCACCAGCAGGCTGAGCAGCAAGGCCAGCAGCAACGGCCAGAACCAGGCCGCCAGCGCCTGGGGCCAGAACACCGGCCGGGGCAGATCACCCTGGCGGTTGCGCCGCCACAGCTGCCACATCCCCAGCCGCATGGAGGCCAGCACCGCAAGCAGGTCACGGCGCAACAGGCCCCAGGGATTCACGTACGGGGCGGGAAGATCCTCGCCGTCCGGCCGATCCCGCAGCTCAGCCACCAGGGACGATCAGCGCCTCTTGAGCAGCCCCGCCAGCCCCCGGCGGCTGGGGTCGGCATCCTGGCCTTGGGAGAACTGCTCCACCGCCGCCGCCTCCGGCGTGGGCTCCTTCACGCCGCACACATCGCGGTACATGGCGTCGTATTCCAGCGCCGAACGCTCCCAGCTGAAGTCCACCGCCATCGCCCGCTTCTGCAGCTCGGCCCAGGCCGTGGGATTGCGGTAGGCCTCCCAGGAGCGCACGATCGCGGTGTAGAAGTCAATTGGCTCGTAGCGGTCAAAGCCGTAGCCAGTGCCCCGCCCGGCGGCCGGATCATTGGGGGGCACCGTGTCCACCAGGCCGCCCACCATGCGCGCCACCGGGATTGAGCCATAGCGCATCGCCAGCATCTGACTGATGCCGCAAGGTTCGAAGCGGCTGGGCATCAGGAAGGCGTCACTGCCCCCATAGATCAGCCGGGAGAGGGCATCGTCGTAGGTGAGGAACACGGCGAAACGGCCGGGATGGTGAGCGGCCATCTGCCAGAGGCCGGCCTCATAGGCCCGGTCGCCGGTGCCCAGCACCACGATCTGGCTGTCGGTATAGGCCAACACGCGGTCGGCCACCTGCAGCAGCAGATCCACCCCCTTCTGGTCCACCAGCCGGCTCACCATGCCCATCAGATAGCTTCGGGGGTTCACCGTCAGCCCGAAACGCTCCTGCAGCTGGCGCTTGTTCTGCGCCCGCGGAGCCAGGTCCTCGGCCGTGAACCGGGCGGGCAGGGCGGCATCGCTGGCCGGATTCCAGTCATCCACATCGATGCCGTTGAGGATGCCGCGCAGCTTGCCGCTGATGAAATTGAGCAGCCCCTCCAGCTTCTCGCCGTATTCGGCGGTGCGGATCT
>Ga0315902_10004271_pt1 | contig 20751 bp, 45 predicted proteins | sample LakEriMetagenome_9_FD_203523 | JGI IMG/M metagenome (GOLD analysis project Ga0315902, IMG submission 203523) | Freshwater fungal communities from buoy surface, Lake Erie, Ohio, United States - Buoy 12 MA117 | ecosystem: Environmental > Aquatic > Freshwater > Lake > Lake biofilm | place: USA... | reverse complement strand
ACCCGCCGCCTACGGCGGCCCCTCCGAGGGGGGGATATAAGGGGGGAGTAAAGGGAGGGGGTACGGCGGGGGTATCTAATCCAAAAGATACCCCCACCACAAGCCGTGTTACCCCCCAACCCCTATTACATACAATGCTCAAGTATGTCGAAAATGTATTCGGATTCCAACCCGTAATCTAAGAGTACCTCTTCAGGGTCTTCCCCGTCGTTTACTCTTTCAGCCATTTCACGGATTTCAGCCTTTGCCTCTTCAGGCGTTGAACAATTTTCAGAACTTACGAGCGCTTCTGCGAGTGTCATAGTGTAATTTTTTTTTTGTTGTGAACTGTTGACCTTACAAAGATACGAACATTTTTTTAATCCGCAAGCATTTGTATCATTTTTTTTAAAAAAAAAATCCCCCCGCAAAAATATTCCTCGCAGGGGGGTTGTTCACATCACACAATTATTTTATAACCCAAAAGATAGACAATGGGTAATTTTACCCGTTTCGTCCCGCTGGACTTGAGCGGGCACGACGAACTGGCCTCTGTTGATAAGGAACGGGTTATCTGAAAGGCCATTCAGGGCAATTTGTGACACTATGAAAAGTGTGTCACCCTCGTAAAGGTCGGGTTTCTCTATCTTTGCCCCGTTTTTGCCCTCTACAAGGACTGGAGAGCCGAATTTTGTTGTGGTAATACTCACATGACCATATTGGGTTGCTATACCGTGTGACGGCACCGTTTTAGCCTCCAAACGGAGTTCCCAGCCGCTTGCTGGTATCTCCATGATACCATTGGTGGTGGCAACATTAACGGCGTGTGGGGTCAAATTTACAATCTTTGTCATTTGCTTGATTTTTTTTTTTTGTTGTGTTTAATTGAACGATACAAAGGTAAGCATAATTCTATTATTTGCAAACATTTGTACCATTTTTTTTTAAAAAAATCCCCCCGCAAGGAAATTCCTCGCAGGGGGTCGTTTACATCACACAATTTCTTATGGCCCGACTACGATATACAAGGTATCGGACGGCGTTTCTGTTGCGCCGAAAATTCGGCTGTTCATGTTGCGCTGACCGCACTTTCTATGCGTTGCCTGACCTTTGCCATACCCCGCGTAATAAGTTCGGCATGAGGCAAATGTGGTGGCAATAATGGCAATGGCGAAAAATACTTTTTTCATGGTGGACGGCGTTTTTTTTGTGAGTGACAAAGATACGGATATTTCTGTTATCCGCAAGCATTTGTAAAAGTTTTTTTTTTTATTTTTGAAAGGTACATATATAACCCTCACCAATCTTTTCGTATATGGCAATTTGGTATATAAGGTCGTTCAAGCAAAATAACTTGAAAGCTATATCTGCCATTTCATACGTTCTACAAATAAAACCGCCCCCGTCCGTTCCTTTAGAAACATTTATTAATTTTATGTTATTAAAAATAAAGGATAAAGCGGAAAATAAGTCTTCTGACTTTACAGTATGTTTTGGCTTTTCAGCCACCTCTTTGAGGGTTTGTATCAGAAATTCTTTTTTCATGGTGGACGGCGAAAAAATAAAAAAAAGATTTTTGGGAAAATGCTTGCACGGGAATTTTATTTGATATATCTTTGCTGCTGTTAATTGTTCACAAAAAAAACATTCGATTATGAAACTTTTTAAAGTCGCCCAACACTCCGAAATCATTTTCCTTGAACTTGAGGAAAATATTTTCTATATGAGAAGAACTTTTGGGGTTCGTTCGCGATCTTCCTCTAAAGATTTCATTGAAACACATTTCAAAGAACTTGAATATTCAGATAAAAAAGTATTGAAGTACTTAGAAAAAGAAATCGTAACGCCTGAAGAGGCAATAGAATTTTTGAATTGGGGCGCTGAATGTGTGATACATTTGTTTTGTATCGCGTTTGAAGCGATTAATCGAGGGGATACTGAAATTGAAGTTAGTGTAAGTCACCAAATATTTTAACCACCAGCCCCCGAAAAGAAATTTTATCTTTTTCGGGGGTTTTTCTTTTTTGTTTCGGGAATTAATTATACCTTTGTTGTATCGTTCACACAAAAATCTTTAAAACATGGAACAAAAAGTTTTTAAATTAAACGGACTCGATTATTACATTGTCGGTGCTGAAAATATCGGCATGGCTGTACTCATTTGCCTTATTAATTATATAGGCGTGACAGAAGCCAACATTGAAGAAGTAACTGACAAGTCAACTCTTCCACAAAAACCAGATAGGATATTTTCTCTTCCTGAAATAAACAAAAATTTATTGTATGAAGATATAAGAAAGTTACATATTAAATAAACCCCCACCACCAGCCCCCCGAAAAGAAATTTTATCTTTTTCGGGGGTATTCTTTTTTTATTCAAATAATTGTTTTACCTTTGTGGCTCACAATTAAAATCACATCACATCACATGAAAAAAGAAAGCAAGTTCTCGAATTTGGGTGTTGGGGTTATTTTACTCCAAAAATTCCCATACATGAAACATGACCCCTCAATCGTTTATGGGGTGAATGTGGACGGCGGAATAGGCGGAAAAAAAGGGGGCTTGGAATTGCTGGAAAACTCGGTATGGGAAGCCGTTTATTATATTTCCCACCGTGACGGCAAATTCAGCGTCTATCGCAAACCACCCTTTGCCGAATATGTAAATGTTGGTGAATTTCCCAACATTGAAGAGGCTGAAAACTGCTTGATTGAGTTGATTAAAGCCGATTATCCAAGATAATAAGAAGCCCCCGAAAGAAATTTATTTTTTTTCGGGGGTTTTCTTTTTTATGTCAGGGGATTAATATATCTTTGCTGCGTTCAATTCACAAAAAAAACACTGTTCAACATGAAGAAGGTAGTAATTATCAAACAAAACCAGCAAATCCTGCAAGAGCTTGCAGGGAAGCGTCCGTTTTCAATCGTGGGGGAAACCAAAAATACCCTCACGCTTTCAATGTCAGCCGAAAGGCTGCAAAAAATTAAAACAGCCCTGCGTGAAAAAGGGTACAACCCGTTCAACTTTTTAGCAATAATATAGCATAAAAAAAACACCCCCAAAGGAAAAAAAATACCCTTTTCTTTTGGGGGTTTCAGATATTTGTTGTACCTTTGTTGTGCGCAGAAAGCGCATTATGATGGAAATGATACAATCCAGATCCTCCGAGTGGAATAGACGGGGTAGGAATAATCCGACCCTACCCTTTACACTAAATGTTAAGGAAATGTTAAGGTTTAAGAAAACACTTGACGAGTCGGGGAATTGTATTATCTTTGTCTTATCATTCACACACAAAAAAAAATACCATGACAAAAGAGCAATGGGTAGAACAAACCATTTCACAACTCCGCGAAATGGATAAAAATGGAAGGTTTTATACCCGTATCACGGGGCAAATTGTGGGGAATTGTCCCGTAACCGTGGGGTATGTTGGCAAACATACTTCTACGTTTACTGGTAGAACAGAGTATTATTTCACAAAAGACTTGAAAACTGTTTTTCAACCTTTTGAATGGCATTGTATTTTTGCAGACGAAATAAACAAGCGTCTGAAAAAAGACGAAAAGAAATACAAAATTCATACTTTAAAGTCCCTGAATAAAGCAATTGAAATGTTACAACTGTAACCCACCGAAACCCCCGAAATAAATTTATTTTTTTTCGGGGGGTATTCTTTTTTATGTCGAATAATTGTTTTACCTTTGTTTCTCACAAAAAAAAAGAGTAGCATGAAAACGCTCACAATAACTGAACTGAAAGAGCTGGCCTACCTTTATGCGCACTGGAAACAGTGTGAGCATGATAAGGCCGTTTTTTCGTTCTGCAAAGAACGAAAAATCAATATTAAAGACGTTCCCGAATTAATATACTCGGAACGTCAGCGGAAATTTATTTCTGACGCTATTAAGGGTGGTTTTCAAGTGAATTATACCTATATGCACAACCTTAACGGCTTCTGCCCTGCTGTTATTGTGGATAAAATCAGCGACCTGGAAACAGACACGCTACCCATATCCGACAATTTTGGTTTGAAATACGTTCTTTGCGTTCCAACCTGAAAAAATTTATTTTTTTTTTCGGGGGGTTTTCTTTTTTATATCAGATTTTTGTCGTACCTTTATGGTGCGAAAGGAAGTAGCAAAGGATCCGCCACCTGAAATAAGTAGCGTAGGAATAATCCGACCCTACCCCAAATTTAAAATGTTAACGGCTTGTTATTTAACTAAAAATATTTGCATATATCGTATGTTTTGTGTATGGATATATGATGAAAAAAAATATTTGAAAAAAAATTCAAAAATGCTTGCAGTATCAGATTTTTGTAGTATCTTTGTATCGTTCAATTAATCATTCATTCACACACAAAAATCTTTCAACATGGAATTTAAATTGAGTCCAAAAGCAAAAATAATCGCCGAAACAATTAAGGACGGCGGTCGCAGCACTTTTGGTATTATTGTGGCAATAGTGCCACAAAAAATGACAAAAACAGGCAACCCTTTGGCAGGTCGTTTGATTACAAAAGAGGTAAAATATCACTCTCTTTTCAATACAAATTATACCAAAGTGGTAAATGCTCAAAGGGAAAGGGAAAGGTGTTACCCGACATTCCGTGCCCAAGAAAATTGGCACGAAAAAGTAATTGATAAAGTTAATGGGTCGTTGGTTCGGAATAAAACAAAAAACGACCTGTACCTTTCGGTTATTGTGAAAAAAGCAGAGGTTATACAATATTTTGTTGATGGTCAAATTGCAACACCTGAAGAGATAGCAATTATCAAAGAATTTCGGCAAGTGTCGAAAGCGCCACAAAATCAGGGTTATGATTTTGATTATCCTTTGCAAAAACCTGTAATATTCAGGGTAATAAGTTTAGATAATATCAGAACTTTGAAAGCAAACGGAAAAGTCCTGACATTCTAAACCCCCGAAAAGATTTTGCCCCACGTCGCAATGATGTGGGGCAAATTTCTTAAAAAAAATGTTGGACAAATTTGTTTATTTCACGGGTTTGTCTTATTTTTGTGCTATCATTCACAAACAAATCACACACCATGAGTATTTTTCAAAAAGAAGGGTACACGAATATCGGCACAAAAAGTGCAAAAACCCGTTTCAATATTCTCGAAGGGGAGTGGAAGGGTTCTCAATTAGAGGTTTACACCTACAAAGATGAGAACAGAAATTTGCTGGTGACAACGGCAAAAGTCGTTAGAATCGAAAAAAGGGATGGCGCAATTTTCGTCGTACATTCACCTTTTCAAGACCCTTTTAAAATGGTATTACACGAAGCCTGCCCAAGGCTTTCCCAAAAGAAAGTTCAGGAGCAGCACGAAAGGGCACTGAATATTGTTCAATCTGAAAATTTCTCCCTTTAAAATTGTGCCGACCGCCCCCGCTGAAAGGATAACAGCGGGGGCAATTTTTTTTAAAAAATGTTGGACAAATGTTTGGATATTTCCAGGGCTTGTCGTACCTTTGTTGTGCGAAAGGAAGTAGCAAAGGATCCTCCGAGTGAGATAGGCGGGGTAGGAATAATCCACCCCTACCCCAAATTTAAAATGTTAACGATATGTTATTTAACTAAAAATATTTGCGTATATCACAGCTTTTATATATGGATATATGATGAAAAAAAATATTTGAAAAAAAATTCAAAAATGCTTGCAGTATCAAATTTTTGTAGTATCTTTGTACTGTTCAATTAATGATTCAATCACACGACATGAAAAAACAATTTCAAAAATCAACCACCGCAACCACCGCCACAAAAAAACCAACCACGGCGGAAATTCAAAAATCTATAACAGATGCTTTTGTCGAAAGTATCCAAAAAACAGGTACTTTGCCGTGGCAAAGGCCGTGGAAACGGGCTGAAGGGCAACGGGGCTACGAATGGGTTTCGCGTTCGCGTAACCTGAAGGGCTACCATTATAAAGGCATTAATGCTATGATATTAGATGCTTTTGCACCTGAAATTCCAGTTTGGGGTACATTCAAACAGTGGAAAGAAACACCATTTTTTATCACAAAGGGCGAAAAAGGTACAATCACTGTTTTGTGGTTAATGTTTTGGGTTAAACAGGAGCCAAACGGAAAGCTGAAATACATTAACAATATTTCGGAATTTTTGGCTCTTTCAAAAGAAGAGCAGCAAAAATACGAAAAACGATTCAAATTGTCTTATGACAAAGTTTTTCACATTGGACAGATTAACGCAGGGGTTGAACCCGAACTACCTGAAAATGCAAGCGAAGAGGAAATAAAAGAACGGGAGAAAAAACAAGCTGAAAGGGAGAAAAAATTTGAAGAGTTCCGCCAGACATGGGCCAAAAAATTTGAAAATAAAGAAAAGCCCGCTGAAATTGAACCAGAAGCCCCCGTTTTTTTCCATGAAAAAGCCGAACAAATTGTTAAAAGATGGGATGTCAGGGTGCGTAATTTGGAACAAGATGAAGCATATTACAGCCCGTCTATTGACATGATTACGATGCCACTGAAAGAGCAATTTTTCAAAGAATCAGAATATTACTCTGTTCTTTTTCACGAAGGTTGCCACGCCAGCGGACATGAGAAAAGATTGAAGCGCGACGGAATTGTTAACCGAACTTATTTTGGTTCAAAAGATTACTCATTTGAGGAACTTGTCGCTGAAATCGGAACTGCTTTTATTTGCTCCGAACTCAATATCGAAAAAGATTTTGAAAATTCGGCGGCTTATGTGAAAAGTTGGGTTTCAAACCTACAATCAAACCCAGATTGGATAATTAGAGCCTCAAGTCAGGCGGCAAGCGCAGCGGATTGGGTTTTGGGATGGTTGGACAGCGAAAATACCCCCACCGAAATAGAGGAAACAGAAGCCGCCGAAATAGAAGCCGCTGAAGCATAACCGAAAGCAAACCGACCGCCCCCGCTGAAAAGATAACAGCGGGGGCATGGTTGGACAGATGTTTTCGGGGGTTGAACCCGTCACCCCCTTGCCCTGGAATATGGGTGCAAAAATTTTTTAAAAATAGTTGCACAAATGTTTGCGGGTGTGGGGGTTTATCCGTAAATTTGCATATCAATTCATTCAAACAAGTCACCATGAGCGTTAAACTTCAACCAGTGTACTTTTCAAACTTTTCAAAAACCCAACTGTTAAAAGGGTTTAATTTGGTAACTACTGAATTTGGTCGGGGGTATCAACCAGGTGGGCGAACAGACCGCCACTTATGTGGCATGGTAATAAGAGAAAAAGAGGGGGTTTTTCACGGGTTAAAATTAAAGTATTGGGAGGCATGGGTTTATTATTTCACTCTTGATTATCTGAAGGAAAACAACCTAAAGATTTGTCAGAATGAAGACCATTTTGTATTGAGTGGGCCGCCCGAAACAACACCTGAATAATTCCCGCCCCCGTGTTGGACAAAATTTGGCACGGGGGTATTTTTTTTTTAAAAATAATTGCACAAATATTTGCGGGTGTGGGGGTTTATTATTACCTTTGCATATCAATTCACACAAACAAATTACCATGAAAAGAAAAGAAGTTTTACTGACAACAAATACATTTGAGGTATGTGGTTGGTCAAATTTTACCGAACTATCTCAAAAAGATTCTTTCAAATGGACATTCAGGAAAACAAAGATAGGTGTTGAATTTGAATTAACATTCTGCGAATTTACCTATGAGGTTGTTATTAAACGGGTTTCACTTACCCCTGAAACAGTTTTCAAAGGTAAGGTTTTTAATCCGCGAGACTTCATGGCCATTAACAGGTGTATTTTTGATAATGTGGAGTAGGGTTTGGACACTTCAGAAAACTTTTTTTACCTTTGTTGCATCAAAGTTCACACAAAAAAAAGAACCATGAAAAATATCAAAACAACAGATATGATGTTGTCCACTTATGACAGCACAGTTATCTATGTGCATCCGTATGTGGATAATATTAACTCTGTTCTTAAATTTACCAAAATCGTAACAGAATTGGTAAGTGAATTTGCGGAGCTTGTTGGGGTGGACGGCGAAAAGGTTGCATTTGAAATCCCCAAAAAGGGTTATTTTTGTAACCAACTTGCTTTAAAAGTGGTGGTTCCGAATGATTGGGAGCCTCTTGAGGGGGTAACTGTTTACGGGACACATCGCCAAATATACAACCCAAATACCGAATCCCTTTTGGAATTTGGATTTTTTGATGCGGACGTGGAAGAAAACCCACCAACAAACCCCCACAATCTTTTCGGGACAATAATCGCCTAAAAGAAAAATGCCCCCATGTTGGACACAAATTACCAGTCATGGGGGTATTTTTTTTTTTTAAAATAGTTGCACAAATATTTGCGGGTGTGGAATAATACCCGTAAATTTGTGCATCAATTCACACAAAAAAAAAAGTCACCATGACAAGCGCAAAAAAAATTTCTTTCATTAAGACTGAAATTGAAAAATTGGACAGAAAGTTGATAGAAATTACAGATTTTCCGTATTATGATGGAATTACTTTTAATCCACCTGCACATAATAAAACAGGTTTTCTAAATGAAGTCCCCTTACACCTTTGGAGTGAAGAACATATAAAAAACAAACGGTTTAACGTTTGGGTTTTGCACCCAAATTGTGTTGACGGTTATTACGCATCCCATGACCCCAAAGGGGTTTATTGTGAATACAGCATAAATTACACAGAACTCTCTGACAAAGAGTTGGATATGTGTTATGAGGCTGTTAGACAATTGAGCTTAATCTATCAAATACATGAATTACTGTGGAAACGTGTAAATCGCTGGGAATTGTACCAAATCGAAATGACTTTACCAAATGAGGGTACAATCAATTCGATAGATTACAACAATGTTTTCATGTCTTCAGATGATAAGGAAGGTACATATTTAACCGACCTTTCAGTGGAAGATTTGGAAGCGATTTTGAAGGGGTTGGAAACCCCATAAGGGGTTTGGACTGTCTTCAACAGTCGGCGAAAAATAAAGAAAAATACCCCCGTGTTGGACAAAATTTGGCACGGGGGTATTTTTTTTTAAAATAGTTGTACAAATGTTTGCGGGTATCAAATATTATCCGTAAATTTGTGCATCAATTCATTCAAAAGAAACATCACATGAAACCAAAACAAATTTCAACACTTACTTTTAAGATAGTTGACTATCCGAAAGAAATTTACCTGAAAAATCAGGGAAAGAAACCACTGCCCAAATATTGTGGCCCCGTGTTGGACAAACCAGCAGACAGGGTACAGGGGAGAAATGAATTTTGTTCATGTGGCAGCGGAAAAAAATCAAAAAAATGTTGTGGAAAATAGTTGCACAAATATTTGCGGGTATCAAATATTATCCGTAAATTTGTGCATCAAAAAAAACATCACATGGAAAAAACAGTTTTCACAGTTAATGATAGGGAGATAATTAACATGACCCCTGCCGACATCATCATTCTACCCGAAGGTGGGGATAAAATCGTAATCCCTCGCAGCGGTTTTGAAATAGGGTTGGACGATTTTTTTTGTAATCCAAGCCCTGCAAAGTCTGATGTTCCATTCGTTAGTATTAAAAACGACGTGAATGAAAATATGTTGACAATTTTTCGTTCGGTTGACACACCGAAAACGACACCTTTTCCTGAAAATGTGTCCGAAAAAATTTTGATTGTCAATAAAGAAGTTTACTTCTTACGGACGGCCAACAAGATTAATGCTCATTCTTTTTGTTTTCCTATGACTGAAGTCTATGACAAGCAAAACAGAATTATTGGTTACAGGTCTTTAAGTTTTACGCTGGTGTGAGAGAGGGTTTGGACGGCGAAAAAAATAAAAAATTCGCCGTCCAAATTTCCTTTATTCCAAAACTTTTATTACCTTTGTGTCATCAAAGTTCACAAACAAACAAAGCAATCATGTCAGAAGTAAAATATTCAAGAAAAGAGTTCGAGGGGTACACTCACAGATTTGTTGTCAATTTTAAAGTTGATGACGATTGGAGAAATGACACAAAAGTGGATATTTATTCCAATTGCGACAGCTATGAACAATTGGAAGAAATTATCAACAAAAGTAAAAGCAAAAGGGTTGTTTCTTTTAAAATAGAACATCGTGCTACAAAAGAACAGGACGATGCAGTCTCAAAAATGATTGATGAATGGATTAATGGAGATTTGTAAAACCACAAAAAGAAAACATGGTCAAAAAATGTATTGAAATTGAAAGATTAAGAAGACTTGAAAAAAGCATAGGCTTTTTGACTGTTTACAAAACCCCTGATGATGAAGTTCATCACATTGGGCCAAATATTGAAACTGAAGATGTTGAACTCACAAAGCTTTTTAAAGAGTTGGGTGAAATAAATATCAGACGGGATGAGATAATAAGAATAATAATGGGTGAAGAATAAAAAACCCCTGAATGGTGGAATGGTAGACACGAGAAGTTTAAGCCTTCTTAGCCTTTATGGTTGTGCGAGTTCGAGTCTCGCTTCAGGGACAATGTGATGTGATGATTGATACTTCGGGGGACGGCGAAAGGTCGTTCCCCGATTTTTTTTTAAAATAATTCAAAAAAGATTTGTTGGTGTAAATCATTTTACATATCTTTGTGCATCAATTCACAGTTAAACAAAACCACATGGTTCTTTCAATCACTCTTCTGGAAAAACGTGTAAAAGCCCTCAAAGAAACCCTCGAAGCACAGGGTTTTAAGGTTGACATGGAAGTGAACAAGATGGGGCAACATTCGCCGTCCAACATAACACTTGAAATCGAACACCCTGAAAAAGGTTATTCCCTGTTCAGGATTTTGGCAAACGGATATGGGGCAAATGGTGCCATCGAAATATCAACAGCAAACGGCTGGAAGGATGCAAAAAAGCAAATTCTCACAAAGTTAAACAATTCGCAATGGCAATCGCAAACGAACTCGCAGCAGCAATTGAAAAGTTGCAAAACCAACGTAAAAACAGCTCAAACCCTGAAACACAAAAGGCTATTGACCTTTTGATTAGGGAACTGTATAATATTGCTGCGGATGTAGCTTTGCTTCAATCAGATCCGAAGCAGGTTATCAAAAGTCGAGGCAAAAAAACTTTTTTTAATCTTTAAAAAAATTACGGCAAATGTTTGATAATGTCAGATGTTTGCCGTATTTTTGTCCTATCAATTCACAGTTAAACAATTCATCACAATGAAACCTGAAACGTTTTACAAAGTAACCCTCAAAGACGGGAGAGAGTATCACCCGATTATTGTCACGGGTTATAATACCAAATCATTCTACGCATACGACAAAAAACCTAACATATCAATCGAAACAACCATGCCAAATTTTCTCAAGATTGAAAATTTGACAGAACCGAACAGCAGTTTGGAACTGCCATCTGGTTCATGGGAAAGGACAGTAGTTCACGCCTCAAGCGGTGACATTTTGACGATTGAAACAGAGGAACAAAGATTTGTAATCTGTTGCCACGAAGGTCGTAAATGTTATGTACTCTTTTCTGGTGACAATCAAATGGAGTGGCCAACAAAAGAACAGATGGAACAAAAGGCCGTTGAGGTCGTTGAAGCTGTTAACAGAAATTTTGTTGAAAATGTCTTACACGACATCATAACAAGTATTGAAATTGACCCATTTGGCAATTTTGACGAAATTGTTAACTTCATCATGGAAGATGTGAAAACGGCGGGGATGGGTGACTTCTCCGATGAAAATATCCGAATCGCTTTCAGGCGGTTTGTAGAGAGAGAAATGTGAACGTGGATTGATATTTAGTATCCCTTCGGGGGACGGCGAAAGGTCGTTCCCCGATTTTTTTTTTTGAGAAATTATTCAACAGTTTCAAATATTTGTATTACCTTTGCCTTACATTTATTAAATAAAAAAAAACATGGAAATTTTTAAAGGTTTAATGTCTGAAAACATTACAGGTTTATATTGCCCATACGAAAAAACGGACGATGGATTTATATTTAAATCCCATGATTTTTTTTCATTTAGTGCGGGGCCAAATTTGTGTGTGGTGGAAAACCTTATAAAACCAAACAAGGTTGAACAAGGTCGTTACGACAAAACAATTGCCGTGCATGGAGATATATTAAAAATCGAAACAGAATACGAAAAAATTTTGGTTATGGTTTATCGTAACACTGTTTTTACAATTCTTTCTTATTTTAGGTTTTCATCTGAACCATCTTTTGAAGAGATAATTGAAAAGCGAGCGGAAATAGAAAACCATTTAGAACGCTTTTTTGTTAAACAATATCTACAAGAAATGTTCAAAAGAACTGGAGCAAGTGAACCCAAAAATTTTGAAAAACTTGTTACTTCAGTACATGAAGAATTTAAAAAAGGTAACTTATATGGCCAATATAATCTGGTCTATCATAATGTTATTAATTGTTATATAACAGTATTGGAAACAAATTTGTTTGTAAATTAATTTTTTTTTGTTAAAAAAATATTTGCAGGTTTCAAATATTCTCCGTAAATTTGTGCATCAATTCACAGTTAAACAACACCACATGGCATCATATTCAGTTTTCAAAACCCTCAATCCCAAAACAAACCAATGGGAAGCGGTTGACATTCCACCTGCCCCTAAAGGGGGCTTGGACGATTATACCTTGTGTAGCATACACAAATACGGCAACAATCCTTTCATTTTCGCCGTCCAACAATGGTTCGATGAAAATAAACAGCCCCTTGTATATATAGCTGCAAAGGTTACATACGACTATGACTGCCATTTTTGGCACCCTGAACATGGGTATCAGAAAGGTCGTGTTATGGTTGAGGTGGACGGCGAAGACGTTTTTGAAAATTTCCCTGAATGGGTTGAAAAAGATTTGGGCTGGTATTAAAAAAATTACGGCAAATGTTTGATAATGTCAAATGTTTGCCGTATTTTTGTCTTATCAATTCACAGTTAAAACAACATCACAATGAAACCTGAAACGTTTTACAAAGTAACCCTCAAAGACGGGAACAATTTTTATCCTTTTAAAGGACATAATATTAAAATATTTTACACTTATGATGGTAAGTTAATGGACAGGCCGAGACTTCCAAATTTTGTAAAGGTGGAAAATCTGACAAGTCCGAACCACACAGAAGAACCAACTGCCCATTTTTTAAATTCTGGTTTTGTTAAGGCCAAAGATGGTGATATTTTGACGATTGAAACAGACGAAAGCAAATTTGTTGTTTTTCTACACAAGTTACGCGCTTATACGCTTTTTTCTGGTGACACTCAAATGGAGTGGCCGACACAGGAACAGATGGAACAAAGGGTTGTTGAGGTTGTTGAGGCTGTTGACAGGGAGTTTGTTGAAGAGATTTTGGAAGAATTTGAAAGAAAACTCGGAATTGAAGAATCATTCAGCAATTTTGAGCAAATTGTCGACTTCATCATGGAAGACGTGAAAACGGCGGGGATGGGTGACTTTTCAAGCGAAAATATCAGAATCGCTTTCAGGCGGTTTATAGAAAAAGGAATGTGAACGTAAATTGATAGTATCGGGGAGTGGCAAAAAAGTTTGCTGCTCCCCGTTTTTTTTTTGAGAAATATTTGCAGGTTTCAAATATTCTCCGTAAATTTGCATATCAATTCATAAACAAAAGAAGCATGGAAAACAAATTCGAGAATTTGGGTATCGGTGTTAAACTGGTAAAACATTTTCCTTTCATGGCAGATGATAGTTCAATCCTTTATGGGGTGGATTTGGACGGCCAAAAAAAGGGTGGTGTGGAACTGGTGGACGAAAGCCCATACGACACAGCTTTTTATATTTTCCAATATGAGGGGAAATATGGTGTGAGTTACACAGTCGAAAGCCCTCAAACGCGCTATGAACCCGCACACACTTTCTATGATGATGTGAAAGAAGTGTACGACACAAGAGATGAAGCCGAAGACAAGCTAATCGAAATGATTAAAGATTTGGTTACTGCCATGAATGAACCCGATTTTGATTATTCAGGTGGCGAACTGTTTGAACGGCCTGAACAAAATAACCCCCAAGACGCTGCAATGATAGCTACTTTGGTCGGTGAATTAAATAAATTACAAGAACAATGATTGGAGTTTTATGTAGGATTGAATGGGTTGCAACGGATTATGCAATCGCAGGTGCATTGCTTCTATTTCTGCTTCTGATACCCCTTTTGGAAAGGGGCAAAGAGCGAAAGGACGAAAGATGACAACACAACCCCCAAAGAAAAAATTTAAAAATTCTTTGGGGGTTTTCTTTTTTTATTCAGGAAAACACATTATCTTTGTGCTATCATTCACCACTAAACAAAAAAACTATGGACAAAACATTTGCATTCGCAATTACATACTACACTTGCAAAGGTGTTGACTTTCTAAATAAAAGATTAATTGGTTCTTGGATAAAAGTTGGGACGTTTGATTGGTCAGTTGAAACAGTTTTGAAAAAATCACTTGACTACAATCCGAATAATTCTGATGTAATTGTTGACAAATTTAAACAAATGTTAGATGAACTTAAAGTTGGGGAGTTCCCTATACATGCAACAGAAATACACAAAGTCGGTGATAACGGTATCAGAAAAGTATGGACTATCCATCCAATAAGAATTTCATAACAATATAAAAGATTGTTATATTTTTGTGACATTAACTAAAATTACAAAACAAGTTCTTCATATTGATTTCACCCCCCCCCCATCGAAAAAATTTAAAAATTCTTTGGGGGTTTTCTTTTTTTATTCAGGAAAACACATTATCTTTGTGCTATCATTCACCACTAAACAATCAGCACCATGAGTTATTCAATTCTTTATAATGCCATTGCTGTTCGCTCCGAAAAGGATCCGAACAGGTTTATGATTATCTCCGAAAAGGGAGACAATAACGTGTACGACGAAAACGGAAAACGGGCACGGGATTGGGGGTATGACGGTATTGCAGGGATGAGAAACACTTTCCATACATGGGAAGAAATTGAAGATAGTGTCAAAGGGGTTAACTTTGAAAGCGGCTGTTATCAAATATATGGAAAACGCCGATTCACTGGTGAACAGTATCGAAAAGGATATTTGGCTATTTTCAAAAAGGCGATAAAAAATGCCAAAACCTTTGAGGAATATCGAAAGGAAGGCTTGGCAATCTTTTCTATTAGCATTTGGGATGGAGATAACCACAAAGGTCGTATCCATTTTGGAACTGAAAGTGACCTTAACAATCATTTGGCTGAAAATGCAGGGAAGGACTGTTTTATCATTGCCCAATGGGTTTTGACCGAAAAAATCTTCCCGAAAAAAATGGTTGGAAAGAAAAAGGTTTCAAAACAGTTTTATGTGAGAATCAAAGGGAGAGGATTTTTGAGCAAAATGAAAGGAAGGAAATTTTTGTACAGCTACGTCGCAAGCGAAAGTTTCAGCAAGGCAATTGCCGAAAGACACGCGGCAAGGCTTACCCGTTCAGGGTACGAATGTGAGGTGATTGAGGCCGTTTAAGTGAAAATAACCCCCATCGAAAATAATTTTATTTTTCTTTGGGGGTTTCTTTTTTTATTCGGGGGAATTGCTTATCTTTGCTGTGCATTAAGCACATTGTGTTATCATTCACCACTAAACAATCAACACCATGCCTTACAGAGGTTCTGACCTAAACCCCGCGTTCAAAACTTTTTTCACAAAACAAAAGAACGCTATCAAAAAAGTTTTGGAAGCAAGGGGCTGCCAAAACATAAAACTTGATTATGGGTTCTACTTCTTTTCAGGTTTCTTCACTGCCCCAAATGGTCAAATTTATTACATCTCCTGTTCGGATGTACGTTATTCTGACTACAATCAATTACTGATTCGGACTGCAAAGCATTATAAAGACTTTACTGGAGGCCAAAATCAGTATGTTGCCGTATCTGAAGGTAACTATTCTGAACTTGGGAATTTCAGATTCTAAAGAATTTCAGATTCTAAAGAAAAGAAACCCCCCATCGAAAATAATTTTATTTTTCTTTGGGGGTTTCTTTTTTCTTTCGGAAAAACACCTTATCTTTGTTGGACAAAAAAAACACCATGACACAACAACAAAAAGAAAAAGCGCTTGAAAAAAAACTAAAGGCGCTTCACAAACACCTTTGCTTTCACACAACAGAAGAGCGCAAGGAATTTGAAGCTCTGATTGAAGACATAAGGTGTGTCCGTCCGTTTGCGAAAAGCTCATACTATGAAATACGTGACTTCATTTTAAATTTGCAAAATTTGAGGCTTATTTCACAAGTTAGGTTTGTCAGCGATTTGGGAATCCCAATTGAATTTACCTGTAAAGTAATTAACCGAACCTTTGATATTAACAACGCAAAAAAATTCTGCTTATGAGTTTTGAAAAATGGTGGTTTATGGATTGTCACCAAAAGGCACTTGATATATTCAGGTTTATCTTTTGGGCAATTGTAGCTGTTTGCGGCTTACTTGCCGTAATAGGTTTTATTGCATGGCTTTCCTGCTAACAAAAAACCCCATCGAAAATATTTTTTATTTTCTTTGGGGTTTTGTTTTTTTATTCAGGGAATTGTTGTACATTTGTGTCATCAAAGTTCACAAACAAACATCATCATCAATGAAACAACAAAACGAATTTACAGAAACAAGCGGGTTCCTACTGACGGTTTTCGGATTGCTTCTTCTTTGGATTATTTTTCATTGAAGCAGCTTCTTACCCCTTCGTATCCCTAAAGGGGGACGGCGAAAAAAAATTAAAAAAAAAATTCGCCGTCCATTTGGAAAATTCTGAAAATCGTTTTATCTTTGTCTCACAATTGATTCATTCACAAAATTCATTCAAAAGATGAACATTTACAATCTCGATTTCAACGCCGAAAAGAAAAACCAAAAATCCAAAAAGGTTAAGAGCAAAGCACTGACTGACATGGAGCAAAAAAAGCTCATGCAGATTAAGCGAAGGAACGAACGGCGGATGGTTGGTAGGTAATTGTATTGGGTATCCCTAAAGGTGGGCGGCGAAAAAAATTAAAAAAAAAAATTCGCCGTCCACCCTTTAGGGTTTACCTTTTTTTCCTTACCTTTGTCAAAACAAAAAAACAATCATTCACATGATAGACAAAATAACAGAACTCCGAAAAAAAATCCTTGAGATTTTTGGAGATGAAACAGGGAAAGAAAACCCCGACTTGGAAACTCTTTTGATTTTGTTTTTAATCGAACAAAATCTAATGGAATTGAGCTTATACCTAAGCAAAAAAAACCCTGTTCAAAAGGAACTCGCAAGCAAGGCAATCATCAACCAAAATTAACATACAACATGAAAAATTTTCTCTTCTTCGTCCTTGTTCTGTTTGCAATTACAAACACAAACGCACAGAACATCATTTCTGAAAAAACCGTAATGGTTACATATTTTAAATATGCTGACCACACAGACGCTGCCACAAACGCGCAAATCCTTTTCTGGGCCGTTTCAAGCGTTCCCAACACCGAAACAGGACAGGTTGAAATCGTTGCTACACCGTTCAATCGGCAACGCAGGGCAATAGTTATGGAACGGATAAGCGGGATTTACGTTAAAAATCCATTTGATACACCTACCGACAAGGCGGTTATCATTACCGACAATGGTCAGACGGTGACATTCAGTTCGTACATAACCGACATGGAATAAAAAAATAACCCCCCCCATTTGGACAAATAATTTTGTTCATTTGGGGGATTTGTTGTACATTTGTGCGCTGCTGCGCATTATATATCAATTCACAAACAACCATTTTCACATGGCACCAAAACAAATGCTCGAAAAATTAAAACAGATAGAAGCCGCTATCGAAGACTTTAAATTTTATTATACATCATATTGTATTGGTGTTATAGGGGAGGGGGAGTTGGACGGCGAATTTAAAAAAATGCTGGATGAAATTGGCAGGGAAAAGACAGAAACACACCCCCTAAACGAACTGGCCGCACAAATTCTTAAAAAAATTGCTGAAGATAATCCCCAAAAGGTTTGAATGTTTGGGGGATTCTTCGTAAATTTGCATATCAATTCACAAACAAAAACGCCGTCCACCATGCAAAAACCCACATACAAATACATCTGTTCCTCCAATCAAGATGTTCTCCAGATTGATGTCTTTCTTTCAAAAAAGAAAACAGGCACAATCAAAAAATTTGAAGACGGTTGGTGTTACTTCCCAAAAAGATCAAAACTTCGGGGCGATGTTTTTAAAACATACGACCTTGTTATGAAGTCATTGGAAGAGGAATGAAAAAATAATCCCCCAGATGCTTGCACGTTTGGGGGATTTGTCGTACATTTGCTGTGCATTGCGCATTGTACTATCACAATCAAACATGATTTTTATGTCAAAAAAAGAAAAAAATATTACCGTTCGCTCTGTTGAGTTTGGCACTTGTGTTTTCACTCCATACAAATTAATCCGTTTCAAGTACCGCCGAAAGTTGTGTGCCTGTTATGTATGGGGATTTGATGACAACGAAGTGTATAATGAAATTTTTGCAGGGGCAAGTATTCCTTTAAGGAAACTATCTACATCTAAAATATGGTTCCTATAACAAAAAAATTATGTCAAAATATTAAATAAAAATAATCCCCCAGATGCTTGCACGTTTGGGGGATTCTTCGTAACTTTGCATATCAATTCATTCAAAAAAAAAGAACATGGAATTAACAGAAATGCTTGGAAAAGCCGTTTGCCTGGAAGTTGCACTCTTTAAATTCAAAGATGCCTACGAGAAATACACTAAAGGTGAGATAAGTAAGGGGGAGTTGGACGGCGTTTTTCAAAAAATGGTGGGGCAGGTTGGCAATGAACAACCCCAAACAATTTCTTTGAAGGAGCTGGAAGAAATTAATTCCTAAAAAAATCCCCCAGATGCTTGCACGTTTGGGGGATTTGTTGTAAATTTGTCAACCGATTCACAAACAAAAAAAACAATGAATAAAAAACAATCCGCGTTAATGATGCTTGCAGCAGCTATGGCAATTAGCGAACAGCAGCCAACAAGACTACCCGAAAAAGAATCCCCAGAAGAACGAAAAAAACGTCTCATTGAAGCAGAAAAAAACAGGTTTAAAGCGCAAGGCTTGACCGAATTTTTTTACGGTGAAAATAGCCTGTGGGCATTAAACCAAAAATCTGCCGATAAAAAAGCACGGCTTAGGCAGTGGATATAACAAAATCAATTCAAACAAAAAAATCTGACATGAAATTTGAAGAACTGGTTAAAAAAGATACAACGGGTGAACTTCGTGCCTATCTTCGGAAAGCAGCAAAAGTAGAACAAATCCAAAACATGGTTGGCCCCGAAAGGGTTGTCACCTTCTACCTAAGCGGCCATCAATTGTCTGACAAAGGGTTGGTTGGTTTTTCTGGAATGGTGCGATATGAAACCATGACGGAAGCGCAATTGGACAGATTTATCTCAAAATTGAAAATCTGGAGGGCATTTCCTCTTTTAAGATTTTTCATGTAAAAATAATCCCCCAGATGCTTGCACGTTTGGGGGATTTGTTGTAAATTTGTGGCTCACAATTAAAAACAACATCACATGAAAAATTTTGATTTTGAAGCCGCCACAACACATGAATTTATTGAAATTGGTTGGCCAAGTCTTACCAGAATCAATCTGGCACAAATTGGATACCCCAATTCACACATGACTGCACACCAATTTTCTTTTGGTAGAGAAATCGTGGTCCAACACACAATCCCTTTTTTGAATTTGGATGATATTGATACAATAAAAGAACTTAAAGGGGTATTGGCACGTCGTCTTTATGACCTTGTTGGTGATAAAACCAGACCGTTTGAGTGGAAATAAATTCACCAAATACTGAAAATAATCCCCCAAAGGTTTTTTTCTTTGGGGGATTTGTTGTACATTTGCATATCAATTCATCAAAAAAACATCAACATGAAAAAAGCGGTTGAAATAACTTCTGTTAAACAATTGTACACAAAATATGGCAAAAAATACCCGTATGCTTGCGATGCAATTGCGTATTATATTTTTGGTGATAAATCGGACGATAATATCCTGATAAGGGCGTATAAAGGTGTGTATGGCCGTGGTTGTGAAATTGATAGTTCAGAAGTTTCAAAATTTATGTTAAATATTGAAGATTATTGGGAGGAATGGATGTCAGATACTAACGAATTTATAAAAAACATCGAAACGCGGGACGGTAGCCTGTTAAGCGATTATTTTTAATGTTAATACGGTGCAGATAGAAATATTTGCACCGTTTTTTGTTAAAATGTTTGCGGGTTACAAAAACTTGTTGTACATTTGTTCCATCATTCACAATCAAAAACAAAACAAAATGGAAAAGAAATTTGTAATACAGTGCGCAACCACAAAGCATTATTTTGCTTGTTTTCCAAAATCTTATAGTTGGAAGGATGATTTTCTTCTATCATCATTCTATGACAGCGAAGAAGAAGCCAAAGAATTTATTGAACGCGAAAACAAGTTCGGAGCTTTCATTGGAAAATCTCTTAACATTTTAGCAGTTGAAGAAATAAAATTTGAAGAAATATTCCCAATTTCACTGGAAGAAGAACTCGATAATCCAAATTGGGATGTTAACGAAAATCATCCAGACTACGAAACAAAATATCGTTGGTCATGGTTAACATACGCAAGTCGTTACAAAGAAGTGTGGCATACGTTTTCTCAAAGAGAAAAACGAATGATAGCCCACTTCGCAGGAACAACACAGGGATGGTTTTAAATAAAAAACGGTGCGAATAAAAATATTTGCACCGTTTTTTGTTA